>ERZ507062.521-NODE-521-length-13970-cov-6.97607_pt1 | contig 13970 bp, 11 predicted proteins | sample MGYA00513786_ERZ507062 | MGnify/ENA metagenome assembly ERZ507062 | reverse complement strand
CATGGTAAACTGCTCCGGAACGATTACATAATACATATTTATCGGATTTCGTGAGGCTTCGCGTATCACATTCTGATATGCTGCATACGATTTACCCGCACCGGAATTACCAATAATAAACTGAAGTGACATAAAAACCTCCCTGCTAAACATTTACTTTTATGATACATATTTCAGTAAAATACGAATAAGATATACAGAATCATATCCCGCAGTAACCCTGTGGCATCACACCGGGAACCGGACCATTGGATCAGGAGGCTTCAACATGAGTTCGAAAACCAAAATCATCGTCTTACATATGAAAGAGGTAATCTATACCGGAATTTTTCTGCTGCTCCTTGTGATCTTCGGGGTAGTAATGCTTCTTATGTTCGGCTCCGGAAAGTCTGAAACGGCATCCTCAGACACCGTTTCAAAATACACTCCCGGGATTTACCGGACCTCTATACGATTAAATAACAACAGCTTTGATGTCGAAGTGACCGTCGATCAGGACAATATCCGCTCGATTCATCTTGCCAACTTAAGTGAAAGTACTTCCGCCATGTTTCCGCTGGTAGAACCTGTGCTGGACTCACTCGCCAGCCAGATCTATTCTACTCAGTCACTGGAAAATCTGGAGTATTCCAGCGATCAAAAATACACGGCGCTCATGCTGATCCATGCCGTCGATAAAGCTGTCGCAAAAGCTGAAACTGCCGGTTAGATCCTGATCTGATCCAGTTCTTTCATCCATAATGTCGCGCACGCATCACTTGGCATACGGAGATCTCCTCTCGGAGATACGGCAACGCTTCCGACTTTCGGTCCATCCGGCAGACAGGAACGTTTAAACTGCTGCATGAAAAATCTGCGATAGAATGTCTTAAGCCATTTCAGAATCGTCTCATCATCATATTCTCCTGCAAAGGCATTCTGCGCCAGACGGAAGATTTTTTTCGGCGGGAATGTCCAGCGGAGCATATAATATAAGAAAAAGTCGTGCAGTTCATACGGTCCTACCAGGTCTTCTGTCTTCTGTGAGATCACACCATCCTTCGGTGGCAGAAGTTCCGGACTTACCGGAGTATCCAGAATATCCAGAAGAATCTCTGCAAGTTTCTGATCTTCGCAGGTATCTGCATAATATCTTACCAGATGACGTACCAGCGTCTTCGGCACGGAACTGTTGACTGCATACATGGACATATGATCACCATTATAAGTTGCCCACCCAAGTGCCAGTTCGGAAAGGTCTCCTGTTCCAATGACAATACCACCGGACTGGTTTGCAATATCCATCAGGATCTGCGTACGTTCCCTTGCCTGTCCGTTCTCATAAGTGACATCATGTACTTCCGGATCATGTCCGATATCTCTAAAATGAAGATTAACTGCCTCACGGATATTGACTTCTTTCAGAGTTGCCCCCAGACATTGGCTTAACTGGCAGGCATTGTTATAGGTACGGTCAGTCGTTCCGAAGCATGGCATTGTAACAGCCGTGATCTTGCTTCTGTCCATACCAAGCATATCAAATGCACGTACGGTTACAAGAAGTGCCAGCGTGGAATCCAGTCCGCCTGACAGACCGATCACAGCATTCTGACAGTGGATATGTGCAAGACGTTTTTTCAGTCCCATGGCCTGAATATTCAGGATTTCGTCGCAGCGGTGCTCTCTTTCTTCTTTGACCCCTGGTACGAATGGCCTGGAATCAAATTTGCGGGTAAGAACTGTCTCTGTATTTTCCAGTGTAAACGGTGCTTCGTTATAACTGATGTCCTTCCCTTCCGGTGCCAGATCCGGAGCAAACTGACAGGTTGTCATTCTTCTTCGTTCATTGTCCAGACGGTGGATATCAATATCTGCATAGATTACACCATTTGCGAATCTTCGGCTCTCAGCAAGAATCGAGCCGTTTTCCGCAATCAGATTGTGACCGCCGTAAACGACGTCCTGTGTGGATTCACCTTCTCCCGCAGTTGCATAAATATAGCCACAGAGAAGTCTTGCAGACTGCGCACTCACGAGGCTCTTACGGTAAGAATCCTTACCGACAACTTCATCACTCGCAGACAGATTGACGATCAGATTTGCACCATGGAATGCATGTGCAACGCTCGGCGGGTTTGGTACCCAGAGATCTTCACAGATTTCTGCTGCAATCTGCAGCTTCGGCATGTCCTCGCATGTAAAGATCGTATTCGGAGAAATCCAGATATCTTCCTCATAAAGCTCGTCCTCAGAATCCTCATCATCGAAATCCTCAACATCAAAGTCCAGATCGTCAAAATCCTCGTCCTCGAAATCCTCATCATCGAAGTCCTCGTCCTCGAAATCTTCATCATCAATTTCTTCATCATCAATTTCTTCGAGTTCTTCAAACTCATCAAAAGATGCCATCTCAATGTCAAATTCCACGTCATCAAAATCGCTGTCATACCGTTCTTTGTACGCTTCGCGGTCAATGTGAACCGTGCCGTCGACATGCTCTCCTGAAGTAAAATATCTTGCCTCATAAAACTCATTATAATTTGGCAGATACGTCTTCGGTACAAAACCCAGGATTTCACCGTGATTGAGTCCTGCTGCCACATTATAAAGCTTACCATTGTATTCCAGAGGGAGTCCGACAAAGATCAGTGCGTCCACCTCTTTTGTTTCTTCTGCAATACGGACAAGCTGAACTTTCGCCTCTTCCAGAAGATTCTCCTGCCAGAACAGATCTCCACAGGTATATGCAGTGATACAAAGTTCCGGAAATACCATAACCTTTGCACCCTGTTCTTCCATCTCATGGATCATACGGATGATTTCTGTTGCATTATATTCGCAGTCAGCCACACGGACATCCGGTGTAGCGGCAGCTACCTTGATAAAACCGTCTTTCACAGCTTTTTCCTCCTATTTACACTTTCTGAGAATTTCTTTTAACTCCTCTACACTGAAGATATAATTTTTATTACAGAAATGACAGTTCAGTTCTACTTCTTTGCCTTCCTGGATCAGTTCATTTAGTTCTTTACGTCCGATGCTGATCAGCGCACGCTCTACACGGCTCTTGCTGCAGTTACAGTAAAATTCTGTCGGGATCGTATCGTTGATTTCAATATCAAAGCCGTCAAGTACCTGTTCCAGAAGACTCTCCGGTGTATGGCCCTGCTCCAGAAGTGTCGTTACGGACTGGATCTTCTGTACATTTTCTTCAAGTTTTGCGATCGTTTCTTCTTCTGCAAACGGCATAACCTGTACGATAAAACCTCCAGCCTGACGTACGGTATTATCTTTGTTCATCAGAACGCCGAGCCCTACTGCTGACGGCACCTGCTCACTCGCTGCAAAATAATAAGTAAGATCCTCTGCGATCTCTCCTGTCTGTAATGCGACCTGACCGACATACGGCTCTTTCAGTCCCATATCCTTAATGACCTGAAGAAAACCATTGCCGACAGCACCGGATACATCCAGTTTGCCTTTCGCATTTGCCGGGATAATTACTTCCGGATTTCCCACATACCCCTTGACACGTCCTTTAGAATCTGCAGTAACGGTAATTCCCTGAATCAGTCCGTCACCTTTTACCTGCAGTGTCAGGATGTCTTTGTCTCCCTTCATCATCACACCCATCATAGAACCGGCTGTGAGAAGACGTCCCAGCGCGGCAGTTGCCACCGGACTTGTGTTGTGATCCTGTCTTGCAGTCTCCACGGTTTCTGTTGTAACTGCTGCAAACGCACGGATCTGGCTGTCCGCAGCAATCGCTCTTACTATATAATCTTTCATATTCTGTCTGTACCTCTTTTATTTATTTTTTCCTTTTTCCCTTGCAACAAAAAACATTCTCTCGCTGTCCTTCGTAGCAGGTTCCATCGTATACGCATCATAAACCGCCAGAAGATCCATACCTGCTTCTTTTATCAGTGATTCGATTTCTTCCTGCGGATAGGCTTTCTGGCAGTGGACTTCCTCGCATTTTTCATACAGGCCATCCTCTCTCGGAAGAAAAACAGCAAGCTCATAATAATTCAGGCCTTCTTCTTCATCAAAACTGTTGTCCCAGATGAAGCTGCCCTCCTCACGGTTCTCGGCAATTGTCGTATCACCCATAAGGTCTCTGTACTTATGTACGGTATTCATATCAAAGAGAAAAATACCTTCCGGATCCAGATAGTTATTTACCAGACGAAATACCTGAAGAAGTTCTTCTCTCTCCGTGATATAATTCAGGCTGTCACACACACTGACCACCGCACGTACCGTACCATATAATTCAAATTCCTGCATATCCTGTAAAAGATAGAGAATATCCTGCCCGGATTCTACTCTCTTTTCCATTGCCTCTGCAAGCATTTCCTCGGAATTGTCCACACCAATCATATCATAACCCCGATCTGCAAGCAATCCCGTCATTGTACCTGTACCACATCCAAGTTCCAGGACGAGTCCGTCTGTAATTCCGTATTCTTTCAGGCGGTCTGTAACATAGTCTGCCCATCCTTCGTAATCAATATTGTCCATGAACAGATCATAGACCTGCGCAAATTTACTGTATGCTTCCATTTTCTTCCTCTCCTGCTGGTAAAAAAGGCAGATGATCTCTCACCTGCCTCTTTTGTGTCTTTGTTATCCTTTTACTGAACAGGCATATAATATACGTCTGCTGCTTCTCCGTGCCAGTAATAGCTGTTGCCGTCTGCATCATATGCATCCTGTTCATCAGCGAAGCTATAGGTATTTCCGTCAAAATCTACCCAGTTTCCGTTACCGTCCGGCTGAATAACGAGTGGATGTCCGTCAGAATTGCGGTAGATGGTTCTTGTCTCATCGGTGTTGGAAAGCTGCTCATCTGTAAATCCACCGGAATTCGTGGATGTGTCTGTAGAAGCAGTTCCATTATCTGCAGCCTGTGAAGCATCGTTCGAACTTCCATCGGCAGTTGTTCCGTCAGTGGAAGCGGATGCATCTGTATTTCCTGCGTTATCAGAAGCTGCTGCACCGGAATTGTCTGCTGCGTTGTCTGCGGAGCTGTTATCTGCTGCCGGAGCCGCCGCCTGCTTCGGTGCTGCTTCTTTCAGTGAAGAATCTCCCAGAATCTGGAAGGAAGCGACTGCTGCCTTGATAGAATCCAGTGCATCTTCGCTCTTTACAGAAGCTTCGATATTATAATATTCGGTATCGTTGGCAAATACTTTGTGAACCACATAAAGGTCTCCGCCACTCTTATCTGTATTCAGCATTTTGGTTGTGTAGCTGTATACACCAATTCCGTTGACATCATTGGATGTATAATCCTGAATTTCAAAATCAGTGCCGTTTACTTTGTCACCATCTGCCTGATCAAGTGAAACTGCCATATCCTGTGTGCTCGGGATCACGGTAGAAGCCATGGTATCCTCACCCTGTCCGTGCAGGATCAGAATGTTTCCGACATTCGGAGACTCAAAGCTTACCATATCTGTCTCGTCTGTCTTATTGGCCCATGTGGCATCCGGAAGGTTGATCGCGATTGACTTATCTGCGGATGTATAAGTTGTGCTCTGTACATTCGGTGCGATCGTCGGTTCTATAGTCGGAGCCGGTGTTGCAGTCGGTTCTGCTGTCGGTGTCACGGCTACAGCCGGAGTGTCTTCTTTTTTATCATTACCGCCAAAGCTACATGCAGACATCAGTACAGATGCCGTTATCACCATTGCTGTCATTGCAAGTAATTTTTTATTCTTCATAATAACATTCTCCTTATAAAATGATAATGTTTATACTCTTTCCCTCGTGCTATATTTTACAGTTATATCCCATCAGTGTCAATGAAAAACCGTATAGTTTGGCAAAGCTTACTTTGAAGTATCCGTTATATACATATGCAGTTCATGCAGTGCTCTCGTCGCTGTAATATACTTTGCCTGGCATTGAAGACCGCTTTCTCTGTCCTCTTCAAATATGCCAAATACCTGATCGAATTCCAGACCTTTTGCAAGATAAAAAGTCGTCACAGTCAGTCCTTTCTTAAAACTCTGGCTGTCGCGGTTCATGTAGCAGAGCTGGTTTTCTGCCTCCGGGGCAATTTCTTTCAGTCTCTTTTCTATATAAAGGAAAGCGTGTTCTGCTTCCCTTTCTGTAAGAAAGATCAGAGCTTCTGTCTCAAACTCTTCCCGACGGTTCAGCCATTTTTCAAGAACAGACTCAAGTGCTTCCTCTGTCGACGAAAATGTCCGCTCATCTACCGGCTCACCATGACGTTCGAACAGCTCCATATCCTCAATTCCGGTAAGATGGTTCGCGTACTTTGCAACCTCCATCGTATTACGATAACTTCTGTTCATCACAATCTTGCGGATATCTTTCCCGAATATCTTCGGAAGAAATTTCAGCACATCCTGTGTCTCGTCTTCCATTGTCTGGGCCTTATCTCCCAGAATGGTCATCCTGCATGGAAACATTTTATGGATCAGTAGATACTGGATCCATGAATAATCCTGCATCTCATCCACCACAACATGCTTGATCCCATGATGGTTTCGGCACTGGTACAGTGTGTACTTAAGATAAAGCACCGGATATACATCTTCATATCGGAGGCGGCGCTTCTCAATCTGGCAGTGTGGAAGCGGCCGGTATCCTTCTTTCTCAAGAAAACGGCTGTACAGCACATAACAGTCTCTTGTCTCGTACATGCTTCTGAAGCATTCCATTACTTCTTCACGTTCTTCATCAGAAAGATCTCTGTCTCTCAGTGTCTCCACCTGGTCAATAAAATATTCTGCGACAGAATGCATTCTGGAAAGAAGCGGTACATCCAGAAATTTAAAATAAAACAGATCAATAATCTCTTTTTCGCTCAATGTGCAGCCTCTGTATTCCACATCACGGAAATTCATCAGCTCGTCTTCCAGTCTGAGGACAAAACCATCCAGCTTCGAAACAAATTCCGGTGACTGTTTCTCCCGACAGATATCCTGTATCTTCGGATTAAGTACTGTATGCTCAATCTGATCATAACGGTCTTCGCAGTCACCGACAATATCCTTTAGTTCTCTGTATGCAAACAGGTCAAAGCTCATTTCACGGATATTCTCCTCTCCCAGTTCCGGAAGGATATGTGAAATGTAATCTGCAAAGACTCCGTTCGGTGACAGGATCAGTACATTCGATGATTTCAGGTTTTCTCTGTCATGATACAGAAGATAGGCAATTCTGTGCAGGGCTACAGATGTCTTACCGCTTCCTGCCGCTCCCTGAATCACCATGATCTTGTCTTTGGTATTTCGGATGATCTCATTTTGCTCTTTCTGAATCGTCCGGACGATATTTTTGAGCTGTACTTCTCCGTTGCTTCCAAGCTCTGCTCCGAGTATTTCATCGTCGATCTTGACATCACTTTCAAATTCATAGAGCATCTTACCTTTACGGATCTTGTACTGCCATTTTGAAGTCACTTCACCTTCAAAAATTCCTGACGGTGCCTCATAAGACGCCGGACCTTTATCGTAATCATAAAAAAGTCCGCTCACCGGCGCTCTCCAGTCATACACAAGCGGAAGGCTTCCCGCACTCTCGGAGAGATTGCCGATTCCGATATAAAAGGTCTCTGCCTCCTCATCTCCGTCATACCGGAAATCCACTCTGCCGAAGAATGGCGAGTCCTGCATCTTTTTGAAGCGTTTGCGAAGGCGAAACTGCTCTTCGTTGGCATTCATCTGGCGGAAAAGTGCCTGCTGATTATCATAATCCTCATATCCGTACTGATCCATCTCGGTATAGTTTTCCCAGTAGTATTCATGCATGTCCTCGATTTCTTTCTCGCCTTCGAGAATTGCCGCATCTGCCTGGGCAAGACGGTCATTCAGACATTTCAATACATATTGCAGATATTCCCTGCCGTTTTTTATATTTTCCATGAAATTGATCACTGCTCCTCGTTGTCTTATGCAGGAAAATCATGTCGTATTGTTACATGATTTCTCCTATTTTATCATATAAAGTCTGCTCCTCTGTAAGCAGCTTGTTTCCTGTTTGTAACTGTGGCTTAATATTATACCGAAAAAAAGAGGTTATGACAAGGATAATAAATGAACGGATAAGAGTCTTCTCGGGATTATTAAAGACTTTCGGTCTGGAAACAGCTTCGGAATTTGGAAACACTACAGCTCTCTTCGCTCTGCTAAAAACATGGGGAAAAAGTGCACAACTCGCTAACGCTCAGACAATACACTTTTTCCCCATAACGCAGCTCTCGAGAGCTGTAGTGTTTCCAAATTCCTCCAGAGGTTCCCAAACCGAAAGTCTTTATATCCCGAGTCCCTCTTCTTCTCTCATTTATTATGCCGCGGGAGGCGGTCTCCGTCCAAGCCGCTCCTCCGCCACACTAGCTCAGATAAAGTACGGGGATGGATGGGAAGTGAAAAAGGGCTCAAGAGCCGGAGGATTTTCGTTAGGATTCTCTGGTTCTGTCTCGCCTGAAAAACTTCGTAGAGATTCTTGGTATACAGGTTTTTGCGTTGATGCAGAAAATGCTGCTGTCTGAGCATCTTTGATGCGAGTTCAGCATTTTCTGTATCGTTCTTAGCAAAGTTCTGTATACCATAGAATCTCAGAAGTTTTGAACTGAGACAGACACAGAGAATCTCTTAATGAAAAAACTCCTGTCTGAGTCCTTTTCTTTACATTCCCATCATCGCCGGGAATTCTTTATCGTTATGAACAAAGCTCCGACGAACTGTTATCAAACTGACTGTTATAAAGATCTGCATAGAATCCTTTCGCTGCCAGCAGTTCTTCATGGTTACCCTGCTCAATAATATCTCCGTCTTTCATAACAAGGATCAGATCTGCGTCTTTGATCGTAGAAAGTCGATGTGCAATGACAAAGCTTGTTCTTCCCTTCATCAGATTATCCATCGCTTTCTGGATCTGCATTTCTGTTCTTGTATCAACAGAGGATGTTGCCTCATCAAGGATCAGAATCTTGTTGTCTGCAAGAATTGCTCTTGCGATCGTAAGAAGCTGTTTCTGTCCCTGTGAAATGTTGCTTGTTTCTTCATCCAGCACCATCTGATAGCCGCCCGGCTGCTGCATGATAAAGTTATGGATATGCGCTGCCTTTGCTGCTGCAATGACTTCTTCATCCGTTGCATCCAGTCGTCCGTAACGGATATTTTCCATGATTGTTCCGGAGAACAGCCATGTATCCTGAAGCACCATACCGAACATCTCATGAAGCTCGCTTCTGTTGAAATTTTTGACATCATGGCCATCTACTTTGATGGCACCCTTATTTACATCGTAGAAACGCATCAGCAGTTTAACCATCGTCGTTTTACCGGCACCGGTCGGTCCTACGATTGCAATCTTCTGTCCATCATGTACATCTGCCGAGAAATCATGAATGATGATCTTATCCGGATTGTAACCGAACTCAACATGTTCAAACTGTACATTTCCTTCCAGACCTTCAATGGAATCCGGATTTTCCGGCTGCTGTACTTCCTCTTCCTCATCAAGAAATTCAAAGACTCTCTCAGAAGCTGCTGCGGAAGACTGCAGAAGGTTTGTTACCTGCGCGATCTGCTGGATCGGCTGTGTAAAGTTACGGATGTACTGGAAAAATGACTGAATATCCCCGACTTCAATCGAACCTTTGATGACAAAGATTCCACCGAGAAGTGCTACCATTACATAACCAAGGTTTCCGACAAACTGCATGATCGGCATCATCATTCCTGAGAAGAACTGTGATTTCCATGCAGATTCATAAAGTTTCTTGTTGTCTTTTTCAAATTCATCAAGCACATCATTTTCTTTATTAAATACTCTTACAACATCATGACCGCCGAAGTTTTCTTCGATCTGACCGTTGACTGCGCCAAGGTAATTCTGCTGTGCCTGGAAATATTTCTGTGAATGCTTCATCACCATCTGAATAATAAACATGGATACCGGCAGGATCAGAAGTGCAGCCAGCGTCATCCATACATTGATGGAAAGCATCATAATAAATACACCGATCAGTGTAGTTACTGATGTGATAAGCTGTGTCAGGCTCTGATTAAGACTCATCTGAAGAGTATCAATATCGTTTGTTACCCTCGAAAGAATCTCACCGTTTGTTCTGCTTTCGAAATAATTCAATGGCAGATGATTGATCTTCTTGGAAATATCTTTACGGAGATTATAAGTCACATCATTGGAAATTCCTGTCATAATCCATCCCTGAATGAAGGAGAAGCATGCACTTGCCACATACAGTCCCAGTGTCCACAGAAGGATCGTTCCGATCTTCGCAAAGTCAATACCACCAGTTCCGTTTACTTTTGCAACAAGACCTGTATAAAGTTCAGTTGTTGCTTTACCAAGAATCTTCGGTCCAACAATATTAAATACAGTTCCTGCAATCGCAAAAATAAATACCAGCACAAAACGCATTTTATAGCGGCTCATATAACGGAACAGTTTGCTCATCGCACCTTTGAAATCTTTTGCTTTTTCCGTCGGGCGCATGCCTCTTCCGTGTCCGCCCATTGGTCCACGTCGTCTCTGTTCACTCATGCCAATTCCTCCTCTGACAGCTGACTCATTGCAATCTGACGGTAAACTTCACAGTTTTTCATCAATTCTTTATGTGTACCAATACCTGCCATATGTCCGTCATCCAGAACAATAATCTTGTCAGCGTTCAAAATTGTACTGATACGCTGTGCCACAATGATTGTTGTTGCATCTTTTGTATGTGCTTTGAGTGCTTTACGCAAAGTACTGTCGGTCTTGAAATCCAGTGCAGAAAAGCTGTCGTCAAAAATAAATATCTCAGGTTTCTTGGCGATTGCCCTTGCTATGGAAAGACGCTGTTTCTGACCACCGGATACGTTGGTTCCTCCCTGTGAAATTGGAGAATCGTATGTTTCCGGTTTCGCATCAATAAATTCTGTTGCCTGAGCTACTTCTGCTGCTTCTTTTACTTCTTCGACGGAAATGTCCGTCTTACCGTAACGAATATTGGAATCGATCGTACCTGAAAAAAGGATTCCCTTCTGCGGTACATATCCAAGCCTTGATCTGACATCTTTCTGTGTCATATCACGGACATCAACTCCGTCTACAAGGATACGTCCCTTCGTCACATCGTAGAATCGCGGAATCAGATTAACCAGTGTACTCTTGCCACTTCCGGTACTTCCGATCACGGCGATCGTCTCACCTTTTTCTGCTTTGAAGGAAATATCTGTCAGTACATTTTCTCCTGCTTCCGGATATGCAAAACTTACATGATCAAATTCTACCGTTCCTTTTACATCTTGTGCCGGGAGAACCGGATTTTCCGGATCTGTAACACTTACTTTTGTTTTCAGCACGTCGTTAATACGGAGTGCTGCGACATTTGCTCTCGGAAGCATAATAGACATTGCTGTGATCATCAGGAAGGACATGATGATCTGCATTGCATACTGGATAAATGCCATAACATTACCAACCTGCATAGTTCCGTTATCTACCGCATAAGCACCACTGTAAATAATCAGAACGGAAACGCCATTCATAATAAGCATCATCGTCGGCATCATAAATGTCATACAGCGGTTGACAAACAAGTTTGTCTTTGTCAGTCTTTCGTTGGCTTCCTCGAAACGTTCTTCCTCATGTTTCTCCCTGCTGAATGCACGGATAACCGGAATACCGGTAAGAATTTCTCTTGTCACAAGGTTCAGCTTATCGACCAGTGTCTGTAATACTGTAAATTTCGGCATTGCCACCTGGAACAGAACAATGATCACCACAAGAATAAGTCCAACTGCCAGACCAAGGATCCAGGTCATGGAGGAATCTGTATTTAATACGCGGATCACTCCACCGATACCAAGAATCGGTGCATACAGGACAATACGGAAAAGCATTGTCATAACCTGCTGTACCTGCTGAATATCATTTGTGCATCGTGTGATAAGTGATGCGGTTGAAAACTTATGATACTCTTTGCTTGAAAAAGTGATAACCTTTCGGTATATCGCATTTCTCAGATCGTGACCGAGTGCTGCTGCAACTCTGGAAGAAAGAAATACCACACAGATTGCGCAGAGCATTGTGATCAGTGCCATGCCAAGCATTCTCACACCCGCAATCTTGATGTAATGCATCTGGATCGCATCGACGTCTTCGCCAATTGCTTCATACTCGCTTTTTACGTAGGAAACACCAGCCTGTGTGATAATGGACTCCTGCATGCTGTCAACTTTTTCGCTGATTTTTTCTGTCATGGCATCCAGTGCTTCTTTCGGCATAATCGCAAGTGCCTGCATCGGATCTGTGCCTTCCGGAATGCCCATCTGTGTAAACATGGCATTTACTTCATCACCACCGGAAGAAAAGCTTGCCACGATGATCATCGGCTTTCCGAAGATGCTGTTTAATTCATCTCTTTCTTCGGAAGTCACATCGTCTTTCAGTACAAAAAGATCACCTTCTTCTTCATAAAAGGAATCTACAGTATCTTTGTCATTATCGTCCATAAACAACTGAAGACTGTCCATGGATGTCTTTCGGATCTTTTCCGGTACGCTGTCTTCAATACCACTCTGCTGGATTCCCACATTGACGATTTTGGATGTGTAATCCGGCAGGGAAAGATCGCAATATGCCTGAAGAAACAGAAGTGCTATGATCAGTACCACATAGCCTGCTGATTTTTTCAGATATTTCATCAGTTTGATCACTTTTGCTGCCTCACTTTCTTTGTGTCATTTTTCCGGATGTTCCGGGTATTTTATCAATGTTCTCTGTAATCTGCTCCAACATTCTTCTCAAAAGGCAAAGTTCTGTTTCGCTGAGACCATCGAGAAGAATCTTTTCATTTTCCCGGACTTTCTTCATGCCATTCTCTTTTGCCTGTTTGCCTTTTTCTGTCAGATAGATTCTGGAGATGCGCTGATCTTTTTCATCGGCTTCCCTGTAAAGAAATCCTGCTTTTTCCAGTCGCTGGACAGTCACATTGACGGTCGGCGGTTTGATTCTTAAATGTTCTGCGATCTCACGCTGGCTCAGTCCGTCTTTGTATGCCAGTAAGCCAAGTACCGGAATCTGTCCCGGATAAATTCCCAGTTCCTGCATCTGTCCAAAGCACTTTCCCATAAATCGGCGGTCAATTCTCATAAACATGGATAAAAAGCTGTCCTTATGCTCCGGTGGGCAAAACTCTGGTTCTCCTTCTGTAAACACCTCTTCACCTCCATAAGTAATGTTTATAGTTTGTTAGTCAGCTATTGATTAGTCGGCTAATTGATTATTATATGCATTTGCACAAAAAAAGCAATGGTTTTTTATGAATTTCACAGATTTTTTATATTTTCCTTATAAAAAATAATTTGTTCGGCTAATAAATAAATAAATAAATAAATATATATTTCACGCTGAGACAGTACCAGACTCCCAACATGGAAACGGCTTCGGAATTTGGAAATACTATGTCTCTCTTCATTCTGCTAAATACATGGCGAAAAAGTGCATAACTCGCTAACGCTCAAACAATGCACTTTTTCGCCATAACGCAGTCTGCCGAGAGACTAAGTATTACCATAAATTCCTGCAGATGTTTCCTGTTTGGGAGTCCGATACTGTCTCAGCTGATATTTTATTTTTTCATATTATCTGGCCTGGCGCTCAATATTTTTTATCTCTAAAATATAATAGCTTCTCTGTTCCTTCATAAAGTACGGTGGGGTGCCACACCCCGGACCACGCGACGCGCCCTCACTGATAATTCGCCGTCCACGCACTATTTTCTGTCATCACACCGCTGGGCTACCCAGCAATCTTCCCTCCACCACACTATCCTGTATAAAGTACGGGGATGGATAGGCGAAAAAAAGAGGGCTCAAAGGATGAATGCTTTTCGTAAAAATTCTCTGCTGCTGTCTCGCCTGAAAAACTTCGTAAAGATTCCTGGTGTACAGGTTTTTGCGTTGATACAGAAAATGCTGCTGTCTGAGCATCTTTGATGC
>ERZ507062.519-NODE-519-length-14064-cov-7.2896_pt1 | contig 14064 bp, 12 predicted proteins | sample MGYA00513786_ERZ507062 | MGnify/ENA metagenome assembly ERZ507062 | reverse complement strand
TTCTTCTGGAAGCAAAACGCATGGAATTTCCGGATTACGTGATCGCAAACCTCTGTGGAAGAACAGAAGCCGATATCAAGGCACTTCGTCAGGGATACAAGATCACAGCCGCTTACAAGATGGTAGATACCTGTGCAGCTGAGTTTGCTGCTGCAACACCATATTATTACTCTGTATATGGCGGACCGGATACGGAAAACGAAGCAGTAACTGCTCATGATAAGAAGAAAGTCCTTGTTCTTGGTTCCGGACCGATCCGTATTGGACAGGGTATCGAATTCGACTTCTGCTCCGTACATTGTACCTGGGCATTCAAAAAAAAAGGCTATGAGACCATTATCGTAAACAACAACCCGGAAACTGTCAGCACCGACTTTGATATCGCGGACAAACTGTATTTCGAGCCACTGACACCGGAAGATGTGGAAAACATCGTAAATATTGAGAAACCGGATGGTGCAGTTGTACAGTTCGGTGGACAGACTGCAATCAAACTTACCGAAGCACTCATGAAAATGGGAGTAAAAATCCTCGGAACATCTGCAGAAGATGTAGATGCGGCTGAAGACCGTGAGCTGTTCGATGAAATTCTGGAGCAGTGCCAGATTCCGAGACCGAAGGGACATACTGTCTTTACTGCCGAAGAAGCAAAAAAAGCAGCCAATGAGCTGGGATATCCGGTACTTGTACGTCCTTCCTATGTTCTTGGCGGACAGGGTATGCGTATTGCGGTCAGCGATGAGGATGTAGAAGAATATATCGGAATCATCAACCAGATCGCACAGGAACATCCGATCCTTGTTGATAAATACCTGATGGGTAAAGAAATCGAGGTCGATGCTGTATGTGATGGTGAGGATATCCTGATTCCTGGTATCATGGAACATATCGAACGTGCAGGTATCCATTCCGGAGACAGTATCTCCGTATATCCGGCACAGACAATCAGCCAGAAAGCAAAAGACACGATTGCAGAGTACACACGCCGTCTGGCAAAAGCACTTCATGTAATCGGTATGATCAACATTCAGTTTATTGTATGCGGTGAAGAAGTATATGTTATCGAAGTAAACCCACGTTCCAGCCGTACCGTACCGTACATCAGTAAAGTAACAGGAATTCCGATTGTGCCGTTGGCTACAAAGGTCATTCTCGGATACAAACTGAAAGATATGGGATATGAACCTGGACTTCAGCCGGAGGCAAAACATATCGCAATCAAGATGCCGGTATTCTCCTTCGAGAAGATTCGCGGTGCAGATATCAGCCTTGGACCGGAAATGAAATCCACCGGTGAATGCCTTGGTATTGCAGAGACTTTCAATGAGGCTCTTTATAAAGCTTTCATTGGTGCCGGAATCAAACTTCCGAAATACAAAAACATGATCATTACTGTCAAGGATGAGGATCAGCAGGAAGTTGTTCCGATCGCAAGACGTTTCGAGGCTCTCGGATACCGTATTTATGCAACAAGAGGAACTGCAAGAGTTCTCAAAGAAAACGGAATCAAAGCAATCCGTACAAATAAACTGGAGCAGCCGGCACCGAACCTTATGGACCTGATTCTCGGACATAAGATCGACGTTGTTATTGATACACCGCCGCAGGGTGTGGAGCATCAGAAAGATGGTTTCGTGATCCGGCGAAATGCGATCGAGACAGGTGTCAATGTTCTGACCAGTCTGGATACAGCAGAAGCGCTTGTAACCAGCCTTGAAAACACAGACCTTCACCACCTGACGCTGATCGATATTGCAACGATAGCAGACAGATAAAAGAATAAAAATAACTTTACAACCGGAGAGACGAAATAGTTTCTCCGGTTTTTGATTAGAAAAAATCACAGATATTACAGGAAAAATCTAAACAAAACTTAAACTTTAAACGAAAACCCGTGGAGAGGTTTACGAACCATGGAAACTGTAATATACTGATAAAGTATGAATTGTGGGATTGCAGCGCACGAAACAATTCGTATGTATTGTAATGAAAAAATAAGACAGAGAAAGGAAAGAAAAATGAGTGTTCTGGAATTTATAAAAGTTGTGATACTCGGAATCGTCGAGGGTATTACGGAATGGCTTCCAATCAGCAGTACCGGACATATGATTCTTGTCGATGAATTTATCAAGATGGAAATGACACCGGAATTTAAGGAGTTTTTCCTTGTGGTGATCCAGCTGGGCGCGATTCTTGCGGTTGTTGTTTTGTACTGGAGCAAATTGTGGCCATTTTACATACGGGAGATTTCACCGAAAAAACGTAAAGAACTTAACCGTATGAATCCGGTATCCCGTATGGCACTGACATTTGTCGAAAAATTTTGTAACAAGGATAAATGGATCCTGTGGTTCAAGATTCTTGTAGCATGTATCCCGACAATCGTGATTGCGCTTCCGTTTAATGATATTATCGAAGAAAAATTCAACAATTATGTAGTAGTTGCGATTGCCCTGATCGTATACGGTGTAATCTTTATTCTGATAGAGAACTACAATAAAAGAAGAAAACCGGTATGTACTTCTCTTGAAGAGTTAAGCTTCGGTACTGCATTCAAGATTGGTATCTTTCAGGTACTTTCTGTTATTCCTGGAACATCACGTTCCGGCTCTACGATCATCGGAGGAATCCTCGTGGGAACTTCAAGAACAGTAGCAGCAGAGTTTACCTTTTTCCTGGCGATTCCGGTCATGTTTGGCGCAAGTCTTCTGAAACTTATAAAATTTGGTTTCGCATTTACACCGGCAGAGATTTTGACACTGGTGACAGGCGTTGTTGTTGCATTTTTTGTATCCATTATCGCAATCAAATTCCTGATGGGTTATATCAAGAAACATGATTTCAAGGCATTTGGCTGGTATCGAATTGTCCTTGGTATCCTTGTGCTGGGTTATTTTGCGGTTGCTGTTCACAGGTAATATTCCGCGAGGTGTTTTGTCATGAATATGGCAAAATCCCGAGACATACAGGGCAGAAAATTCCTCTGATAAAGCCGGAAATTTGACTTTTGGCGGATTCCGTGGGATAATGTCTGTGATTTTATAAACAAGAAAATGTATCAACGGTCTTGTATAGACCGGAAAGGATGGAAATAATGAAAGCAAAACATATCATCGCCGTACTCGGCATGACAATGATCCTTGCCCTGGCAGGATGTGGATCAAAGGGATCTGTCGTTGAGGTAACTCCGACACCGGCAGCAACTCCGACACCTACGGAAGTTCCGGTAACAGTTACACCGGTACCGACCTCTACACCGGCACCGAAGGTAATTGGCGTAAAAACATCTCAGGCAAAATATATCTACCTGACCAACAGTCTTCAGAATGATATCAGAGAAATCTATCTGATGACATCCGGCGGAGAGGACTGGGGCAAAAACCTGATTCCGTCAGAATCCTCTGTAAAAGCAGCAGAACAGGTGCAGATGTATTACACAGCAGATTCTTCTTCCGCATCAGACAGCAGTGAAGAAAGCACAGATACAACAACAGATACTTCCAGTACATCTGCTCTGTATGATATGAAGATTGTGACTGCATCCGGTGACGCATACCAGATCTACAGTGTAAACCTTGGCGATATGGAAAAAGCTTCTCTTGCTTACGACGAAGAAAGCTCTGTTGCATACCTTCGTTATATGAGTCTTTCTGAAAAGAAAGAAAAAGATACAAAGGAAAATTCACAGCAGACATCTTCCTCTGACGATAGCTCTGAGGAGACAAGTTCAGATGACAGCAGCTACGACAGTTCAGATGACAGCAGTTATGATGATTCCTATTCTGACGATAGCAGCTATGATGATGGAAGTTCTGACGATAGCAGCAGCTATGATGATGGAAGTTCTGACGATTCCTCCTATGATGATGGAAGTTCTGACGATAGCAGCAGTTATGATGATGGAAGTTATGATGATGGAAGTTATGATGATGGAAGTTATGATGATTCTTCCTACGATGATTATGTAGACGAAGGTGATGACACCGACGAAGAAGGCGGAGACTGGAATTATTAATCTATAAAAATTTCTTTAAGATTTATTGGCAAGTTCTATTGCAAAATAAGTCAGATAAATTGACAGAAATTTTCTGTACAGTTAAAATATTATCAATGCAGTAATGAAATTACTGGAAAGAGTACAGAAAAGAAAGGAGATTTATCGTGAAGAAAAAATTTTTAACGATCATGCTGGCAGGTACTATGGCGGCAGGTATGAGTGCAGGCAGCGTACAGGCAGCAGCCGCAGAGGATGCAAGTGGTGATCTTTATGTATTTATCGCAGCAAGCTTAAGCAATGCAATGGAAGATATCCAGAAGGATTTCAATAAGGAATATCCGGATGTAAATATTCTTTTTAATGCAGACAGTTCAGGAACACTTCAGACACAGATTGAGGAAGGTTCCAGATGTGACATCTTTTTCTCCGCAGCTACCAAACAGATGGATGCACTTGTAGATGAAGAACTTGCAGACAAAGATTCAGTTGTAGATCTTCTTGAAAACAAAGTCGTTCTGATCAAACCAAAGGATGGCGAGACAAAGGTTACTGGATTCGAAAACATCACAGATGCAGAGAATATCGCTCTTGCAGGAGAGGATGTTCCGGTTGGGCAGTACTCCCGTGAAATTTTTAAGAACCTTGGTATCGAAGACGATGTCAACAAGATGGAGATCAATGAAGGAAAGAACGTTACAGAGGTGCTTGCATCTGTAAGTGAGGGAAGTAACGAAATCGGTATTGTTTATGCAACAGATGCAGCTTCCGTTGCTGACAAAGTAGATATTATCGCAGAAGCTCCGGCTGGCTCTCTGGAAACACCGGTTCTTTATCCTGCAGGGCTTACAATTGATTCTGAAGCATCTGATTCCGAAGCTGCAGCAGCAAAAGCTTTCTTAGAATATCTTCAGACAGATGATGCAATGAAAGTATTCGAAGAATATGGATTTGCACAGTACAGAGCAGATGATGAGAAAGAAGCTGCAGAAGAAACTGATGCAGATACTGCAGAGGAAACTGAAGCAACAGAAGAAACAAAATAATCAAAAATTACATACAAAAGGGGCGACAGATATGTCAGCCCCTTTTTGTGCATACAGGGGAATTAGAAAGAATGATGGAATTTATACAGGAAATTAACTGGAGTCCACTGTGGATTTCTTTAAAAACCGGTTTTGTGGCGACGGTCATTGCCTTTTTTTTCGGGATTTTCTGTGCAAGAAAGATCATGAAACTGAAACCGATATCAAGAGCGGTTCTTGATGGTATTCTTACGATGCCGCTTGTCCTTCCGCCGACAGTAGCAGGATTTTTTCTGCTGCTGATCTTCAGTCTGCGCAGACCGTTTGGTAAGTTTCTGCTGGAAAGCTTTGATTTCAAGGTCGTTCAGACATGGAAAGGCTGCGTGATCGCAGCAGCGGTCATTGCTTTTCCACTGATGTACCGCAACGCACGTGCTGCATTTGAGCAGGTGGATGTAAACCTCATTTATGCAGGGCAGACTCTTGGTATGAGTGACCGCAGGATTTTTTGGAAGGTTATCGTTCCGGCAGCAGCGCCGGGTATTGCATCCGGTACCGTACTTGCATTTGCAAGGGCAATCGGCGAATACGGAGCAACTTCCATGCTGGCGGGGAATATCCTCGGTAAGACACGTACCGTATCCGTTGCGATTGCGGCGGAAACGGCCGCAGGAAATTATAATGTGGCAGGTTTCTGGGTTGTGGTGATCGTTTTGATCTCGTTTGTGATCGTGGCACTGATAAATATTGTCTCAGGCAGAGGCATGAAGAGCAGAAGGTGGATCTGATGGCATTACAGGTAAATATAGAAAAAAATTTCAAAGGATTTTCTCTTAGGACTGCATTTGAGAGCACTACTTCGTCAACCGGAATCTTAGGAGCATCCGGCAGCGGAAAGAGCATGACGCTCCGCTGTATTGCCGGGATCGAAACTCCGGATAAGGGAAAGATTGTAATCAATGGAAGAACCGTGTTTGATTCCGAAAAGAAAATTAATCTGAAACCGCAGGAACGCAGGATCGGTTATCTTTTTCAGAATTATGCACTGTTTCCGACAATGACGGTCAAAGACAATATTCTCTGCGGCTATCGTGGAGAAAAATCGCAAAAAGAAGAAAAGGTACGTGACTATCTGAAAAGATATCAGCTTGATGGGCTGGAGAATCGTTATCCGGCACAGCTTTCCGGTGGGCAGCAGCAGCGAGTAGCACTTGCCCGAATGATGATCGGAGAACCGGAAGTGATCCTTTTGGATGAGCCATTTTCGGCATTGGATGGATATCTGAAGGATGTTTTACAGAAAGATATGCAGGAATTTCTGCAACAGTATCAGGGAGATATGCTGATGGTAACGCACAGCAGAGATGAGGCATTTCGTTTTTGTAATGAATTGATGCTTTTAAGAGAAGGAAAGACATTGATTTTCGGAAATACAAGAGATTTATTTGAACAGCCACAGCTTCTGGAAGCCTCCAGACTGACCGGCTGCAAAAACAGTTCAAGGATTGAGAGAATGGGAGATCATGAAGTGTTTGCACTTGACTGGGGTGTATCACTCCATACTGCACAGAAGGTGGAAGCAGATATGACGCATGTTGCCATCCGCGGACACTGGATCCAACCGGTGCAGGAAGCAGGTAAAAACTGCATTGCCTTTGAGACAGCGGAATATGTGGAAACAACATTTGAACATCAGTATCTGGTCAGAAATTCGGGAATGGAAGAAGGAGCAGCCCTCTGGTGGATGCGCCCGAAAGAAAACTTCCGGGATCCACATGAAAAAAATCTGCCGCCATATCTGTATCTGCCGCCGGAGCATCTGATGTTACTGAAGTGATTTTGATTTCAGATAACCGGCAACAAGCATAGCCAGTTTGAAGGTCATGGCATCTTCGAAAGTACGGAGGTCGAGACCGAATTTTTTCTGAATCTTTTCGAAGCGGTAGACAAGCGTGTTGCGATGTACGTAGAGCTGTCTGGATGTTTCGGAGAGATTCAGGTTATTTTCAAAGAAAGTGCGGATGATCGCCAGCGTCTCACCGTCGATAGAATCAAGCGACTCATCACCGAAGATTTCTTCGATGAACATCTCGCAAATAGAGACAGGGAGCTGGTAGATCAGACGCCCGATACCAAGGGTACGATATCCGAATACAGCACGTTCAGCATAAAAGATCTTACCGATTTCGAGTGCTGTGCGTGCTTCTTTATATGCACTGGAAAGTTCACGGAGATCGTCGGCGGTATTGCTGTAGGCAACCCATGCCTGTGTCATGGCCTCTGCGCCGAGCATATCAACCAGCATATGAGCGGTATCTTCGAGATTTTCATAAGTTTCCGTAGAAGAAAGTTCACGAACAATGATGATGCCACTGTCATCGATCGCAGTGATAAAATCGTGTGTGCGTGCAGAAAAGATATTTTTGATCGTTGCCAGGGCATGTTCATCCTGCGACTGTCTGGTTGTAACGAGGAAGACTGCCCTGCGTGCAGTGGTGGAAATGTGCAGTTTGCGTGCACGGTTAAAAGCCTCTACTTCTGTATAGTTTCCCAGAAGCAGTTTCTGCATAAAAGAGTTTTTGTCATTTTTTTCGGAAAAACCTTCCAGGATGCTTTGAATCTGGCAGACAGCCAGTTCACCAATCGTTGAGACAGAAGCATCGCTTCCCCATACGACGAGAAGATAGGGAACATCGCTCTTTTCGGTAATTTTGTACAGGCAGCAGGTTGTATTGGCCAGACAGAGTGCGGTGCTCTGGCGGAAGTCATCAAGTTTTGCTGCGGATGGAAGTCTTTTTTCGCAGGTCGTAACGAAAACGGAATTGTCCTCCAGAAGCAGGCAGAAGTCGAGATGGCTGATGCGTTTCCAGTCATCCATATATTTTTGAAGTGTACGTTGTACGGACATGAAATCAAATCATCCTTTCTGAAAAAAAGACCCGGGGTAAACTGCCCCGGGTCTGATATTCTGATTGAATATTAGTTAGTGATAACCAGTTCTGTATCTTTATCAAAGAAATGTGTTTTTTCCATGTTGAAATCGAATTTAACCGGATCACCTGTTTTTGCTTTTGTACCTGGATCAACACGAGCTGTGATCTGTGTGCCGTTTACATCGAAGTACAGGAATACTTCTGCACCAAGAAGCTCATAAACTTTAACGGTAGAAGACATGGAGCCGTTCGGTGTATCTGCAACGTCTTCCGGACGGATACCCATAACAACGGTCTTTCCTACATAACCGCCATCTTTGAGTGCTTTAGCTTTAGCTGCCGGAATAACGAGTTCATCACTTCCGATAACTGCAACAATGTCGGAACCTTTTTCTTTGATCTGGGCATCAAGGAAGTTCATCTGCGGAGATCCCATGAATCCTGCAACAAAGAGGTTGCCCGGTTTCTGATAGAGGTTCTGAGGTGTATCAACCTGCTGAACAACACCGTCTTTCATAACAACGATTCTGGTACCAAGAGTCATAGCCTCTGTCTGGTCATGTGTTACGTAGATGATAGTAGCACCCAGTCTCTGATGAATTTTGGAAATCTCGATACGCATCTGTACACGAAGTTTTGCATCCAGGTTGGAGAGAGGCTCATCCATAAGGAATACCTTAGGATTACGAACGATTGCACGTCCCATAGCAACACGCTGTCTCTGTCCACCGGAAAGAGCCTTCGGTTTACGATCAAGAAGTTTCTCAAGGTCAAGGATTCTTGCAGCTTCACGAACTGCTTTGTCAATCTCAGCTTTCGGAACTTTACGAAGTTTCAGTCCAAATGCCATGTTATCATATACGGTCATATGAGGATACAGAGCGTAGTTCTGGAATACCATTGCGATGTCACGGTCTTTCGGCTCTACATCGTTCATAACTTTGTCACCGATCTTTAAGGTACCGCTGGTGATTTCTTCCAGTCCGGCTATCATACGAAGTGTAGTAGATTTACCACATCCGGAAGGTCCTACGAAAATGATGAATTCTTTGTCTTCGATTTCAAGGTTGAAGTCTTTAACGGCTTCGAAACCGTTTGGATATGTCTTATTAATGTGCTGTAAAGATAAACTTGCCATTGTAAATTCCCTCCAAAATATTAAGTAAGTTTTGCTCGTGTTTTGAACTGTTATCAGTATACTGGAATTTCCCGGAGGAATCCAGAGTTGAATTTTACAAAGATTCCGGAGGTTTCTTGACAGATTGACGAAAAGCCCGGGAAGGTTTGTCACTCTGCCGAAAACAGATGGGAGTTATCATAAAGATATTATAGAAGATAAGGCTTTGGCTGGCAAGTGATGATATGGAATGGATTTTCACCAAGTTTGCTGTGAACGGAGCGAACAATAACAATTATTACGAAATAAAATATATTGTCTAACTTGCAGATGCTAATGGCCTTTTCATCATCCGATAGTATACAGGAATCAGAAGTGCGCAGGCACCGAACCACGCAAGTGGGCTGGCAATGCATACGGAGGTATAGCCGATGATACCGGAAAGTCCGACGGTCGCTGCAATACGCATGACGAGCTCGATCATACATGCCGCGAAAGGAGCGCGTCCATTCTGCATACTCTGGATCGAGGTTCGGTAAACTGCCAGCAGCCCCAGGATAAAATAGAAAGGAGCCACGATCGTCAGATACGCATCGGAGTAATGATAGATTTCGACTGTCGGATCAGAGAGGAACATCCGCACGATCGGATGGCGAAGAATCAAAATACCGATGCACATGAGAAAGTTGAAGCCTTCTGTCTGAATCAGAGATGCACGTACACCCTGGCGGATGCGCTCTTTTTTTCCGGCACCGAAATTCTGTGCAACATAGTTGGAGATGGCAGTCATCATGGCATTATTTACAAGTACAGAAAGTTGATCTGCTTTAGATGCTGCAGTATATCCGGCTACGGCAGCAGTTCCGAGGGAGTTTACGACAGTCTGCATTGCGAGCTGTCCGATACACATGACAGACATCTGAAATCCCATTGGAAATCCTGTTTTCAGGTGAAGACTGATCGTGTCTTTCAGATCATGGAAATCTTTACGGTGCAGATGCAGTATCGGAAAATTTTTCAGTCCGATGATGAGACTGAGTACTGCTGAGAGAAACTGGGACAAAATTGTAGCCCATGCAGCGCCTGCGACTCCCATGTGTAAAGGTACAATAAACAGGACATCAAGAAAAATGTTCAATACAGAGGAGAATACCAGGAAGTAGAGCGGTGTTTTGCTGTCGCCCAATGCACGTAGCATGTTGGAAATCATATTGTAAAAAACAGTTGCACCTGTTCCGAGAAGTACCACAAACATATAGTCATAGGCTTCACCGGAAATATCAGAAGGAATCTGCATCCACCGAAGAATCTGATGAGCCAGGAGGCAGCAGATCAGCGTCAACACAATTGTAAAAATGATGCTGAGCAGCGTGGAAGCGGCAACGCTTTTTCGCATTCCTTTTTCATCTTTTGCGCCACAGCGCTGGCCGAGACAGATGCCGAAACCACCTGTAAAACCATTGATAAAACAAAAGACAAAATAAATGATAATGCTGGTGGAGCCGACTGCCGCAAGGGAATTTGCCCCCAGTGTTTTACCGACGATCACAGAGTCAGCAAGTGTATAAAAGAGCTGAAACAGATTACCCAGAATTACGGGAATTGCGAATTTTAGTAAAGACCAGAATGGACTTCCAACGGTAAGATCCATTTCTTTAGACTTTGTTCCGGACATAATATGAAGAACCTCCTTGTAGTAGTTATATGCTTTTTTTACCGCACGCCTCATTATAAAGAAAATGAAATCAAAATACGATTCCGGTATTGTTGTATATGATACAGATATTGATTTTGTATGGAGGATAAAAAGAAGAGATTTGGGGATGCAGAGGAATGAAAATCTTTACAAAATTTGGAAAGCTGAGTATGATAATTAAAAAATATTGCAGATAAAATTATACATAAATTGCAAAATTCGGAGAAATATAAAATGGCAAAAAGAAAAATCCTGATGGATGATACCAGAAGAGAACTCTCAAAACATGGAACAGAAACTTTTCCTATGACGGTAAGCCATGATGATCTGTGGGCGTTTGAGGGAAAGACTGTCCCGATCCACTGGCATGATGATCTGGAAATAAATCTTCTGAGAGAGGGTATGGCTGTTTTTCAGGTTTATCAGAAAAGCTACAGCGTCAGGCCGGGAGAAGGCTTTCTTTTGAATCGAAATGTGCCGCACAGCTGCAATTCACCAGTAAATGAACATGTTAGATATAATACGATTCTTGTGAGGCCGGATTTTCTGTATGGGGACTTTGGAAGTGATATTGAGAGAAACTGCTTCAGGCCTTTTTTGCAGAACTCTACAGTGCCCTGTATTCACCTGACTGCTTCGGACGAAAATGGAAAAGAAATCCTTGAGAAACTGAATCAGGTAGAAGAAGTGTTTGACCGGAAACCATTTTGCTATGAACTGAAGATCAGAGGACTTCTGTGTGAAGCATTCAGTATGATTCTGTCTGATCATCAGAGGGAGCTGACAAAATTTGTTCCGGCAAATCAACAGGAACTGGAACGGCTGGAAGTAATGCTGAACTATCTCAACACACATTTTGAATCGGTGATCTCTCTGCAGGAGCTGGCAGATCAGATACACATGTCCAGAGAAGTGTGCTGCCGTCTGTTCAAAAAAATGACAGGAAAAACAATTACCGGATATCTGGAAGAATACCGGGCTGACAAAAGCTTACCACTGGTACAGAGCGGCCAGTACGCTATGACACAGATTGCAGAAATGGTCGGTTTCAGTAATCCAAGCCGATTTGCAAGTGCATTCCGAAAAAGATTCGGGTGTAATCCAAAAATATACAATCAGAGATAGAAGACTCAATCATCATCCTCTCAAAATAAATCATTCAGGTCTGTGTAATGAAATATTGTATCGAGAACGTTTCTCTGTTTTTTGCATACCCTAACAGAAGAAGTCTGTAAAGGAGTCTCCACATGAAAAATAAGAAATGGATTTCACTGGCGACAGCGATTGTTCTGGCGGTGACTGCACTGCCGATGACGGCTTTTGCTGCAAAAAAAGACGGAGAAGAGAAACTTGCAAAAGTCACTTTAAATGAGGTGGCGCACTCAATCTTTTACGCACCGCAGTATGTGGCAATCGAAGAAGGATATTTTGCGGAAGAAGGACTTGACCTGACACTTGTAACCGGTTTTGGGGCGGATAAAGTTCTGACTGCACTGATTTCCGGCGAGGCAGATATCGGTTTCATGGGAGCGGAAGCGTCGATTTATGCCTATCAGGAAGGCGCAACCGATCCGGCGGTGAACTTCGCACAGCTTACTCAGCGTGCAGGAAATTTCCTTGTGGCAAGAGAGGAAATGCAGGACTTTAAGTGGGAAGATTTGAAGGGAAAGAAAGTTCTTGGCGGACGTAAGGGCGGCATGCCGGAAATGGTATTTGAATACATTCTTCGCAAAAACGGTCTTGATTCACAGAAGGATCTGACGATCGATCAGAGCATTGATTTCGGATCTACAGCGGCAGCCTTTACAGGAGATAAATCTGCTGATTTCACAGTAGAATTTGAGCCATCAGCGACGGCTCTGGAGAAAGAGGGGGCAGGATATGTCGTTGCCTCGCTGGGAGTGGATTCCGGCTATGTGCCATACACTTCCTACAGTGCAAAGACCAGCTACATGGAAAAAAATCCGGAGATTATCCAGAAGTTCACCAATGCACTTCAGAAAGGCATGGAATATGTGCAGGGCCACACACCGGAAGAGATTGCCGAAGTCATTGCACCGCAGTTTTCGGAAACGGATCTCGACATAGTCACGACGATCGTGAAACGTTATTATGAGCAAGACACATGGAAATCTGATCTGATTTTTGAAAAAGAAAGCTTCGAACTTCTGGAGGATATCCTCGAGGATGCCGGAGAACTGAATGAACACGTATCATACGAAGATCTTGTGACAACTGAATACGCTGCAAAAGCAGCAGAAAAATAAGTTTATTCTTTTGTGGTCGAGATAAGATGATTCCAATACGGAGAGGATACTTTTTTAATAAAGTAGATTTTTTTCAGGACAGAGAAAATCAGAAATCATTCGGGCTTCTTTATGCCGACTTTTGGTGGCTGGTAATGATATACAGCTTCATAAGATTTCAGTTCTTCTTCATCCACTGGTCCTGCCGGGATCAGTCCGGTACAGTCCTGAGAGGATGCGGCATTTGACATAAAATCATAAGAGTCAATGATTTTCTGATTTGCAGAGCTGTCAGATTTTGAATGAGCATTTTTTTTCATAACAAACCTCCGTGTATATATTGATTTTAAGATTTACGGAAAACCTTAAAGTTAATGTATACAGGAGGTTTGCTTATTATACGTCTGGATGTAAAATGCATTTGATATTTCTTTATGCAATTTCTTCGATCGTAAGGTCTTCATATTTTAAAAGGGTTTTAGAATGATTCAGACGGGTGACAATCAGATATTCATTAGGTGGCATACCGAGGTATTTTTTGAATTCGCGGGCAAGGTGATATTTGTTGATACCTGCTGTGATAGCGAGGGACTCAAGAGATAAGGGTTCCTGAAAATGCTGATCAATTTCCTTTAGAACTGTTTTCAGGTATGCAGGCATAAAACCCAGACTGAGATTTTTCAGTGTCATTTTCAATCAGAATACGCGTCAGTATATCGGTAATCAGACATGACGAGAGTATTTCTGAATGAATATCTTTTAGCTGCGTAATAGAAAGGATTCTGCGCAAGGAAATTGTCGAGGCAGAAGGTGGCACAGCAATCATAAAACACCCGGAAACGGCAACTGCTGATGCACAGATTTCTGTAATCCAGTCACTGATTTCACAGCAGGTTGATGGAATCTGTATTGCAGGAAATGATGAGAATGCACTTCAGGCTGCACTGGAAGATGCTATGAATGAAGGCATCAAAGTTTCCTGTCTTGATGCTAAAGTCACAGAGGCATCTGACGGCGGTACAGAAGTTATTCTCGGTTCTCCGTTCAAATTTG
>ERZ507062.507-NODE-507-length-14334-cov-6.58316_pt1 | contig 14334 bp, 10 predicted proteins | sample MGYA00513786_ERZ507062 | MGnify/ENA metagenome assembly ERZ507062 | reverse complement strand
ATCATCGCTTATGAGCCGGTATGGGCCATCGGCACCGGCAAGACCGCTACGGCGGATCAGGCTAACGAGGTGAACGGTTACATCCGTTCCGTTATCGCTCAGCTGTACGGCCAGGCTGCTGCAGATGCTTTTGTGGTGCAGTACGGCGGTTCTATGAATGCAGGCAACGCAGAGGAGCTGCTGGCGAAGGAGCATGTAGACGGCGGACTGATCGGTGGCGCTTCTTTGAAGGCCAAGGACTTCTCCGTGATCGTGAAGGCTGCTTCTAAATAAAAAATCAATGGCTGGGGGGAGTTGCGGCGACGGTCGCTGCTCCCTCTTGCTTTGTCGCTTTATCCGTGAAAGGAAGTTATTACTATGTCTAAGAAACCTTATGTGCTTTGCATTATGGACGGCTTCGGCAAGAACCCGTCCCAGCATGGCAATGCCATTGCCATGGCCAAGAAGCCCAATTTGGATAAGCTGATGGCCGAGTGCCCTTATACCTATATCGGCGCCTCCGGTATGGATGTGGGCCTGCCGGACGGCCAGATGGGCAACAGCGAGGTGGGCCACACCAATATGGGCGCCGGCCGCGTGGTGTACCAGGATTTGACCCGCATTTCCAAGGCGTTTGCCGACGGTGAGGCCTATAAGAATGAAGTGCTGGTTGGCGCTATGGAGAATGCCAAGGACAAGGCCCTGCACCTGATGGGCCTTGTGTCTCCCGGTGGCGTACACAGCCATATGACCCACCTGTACAATCTGCTGGAGATGGCCAAGGAACAGGGCGTTTCCAAGGTGTATGTGCACGCTTTTCTGGACGGCCGTGATGTGCCCCCCGCTTCTGCAGCGGAGGATTTGGAACAGCTCCAGGCCAAGATGAAGGAGCTGGGCGTTGGTAAGATCGCCTCTGTGATGGGTCGTTTCTACGCCATGGACCGTGATAATATTTGGGACCGTGTGGAGAAAGCCTATGCCGCTATGGTGTACGGCGAGGGCGTGCAGGCTACGGACGCGGTGGCGGCCGTGCGTGCGTCTTATGAGACGGTGGACGAGGATGGAAAGCACCTGACCGATGAGTTTGTGCTGCCCACCGTTGTTGGCAACGAGGGCCGTGTGCACAGCGGCGAAAGCGTGATCTTCTTTAACTTCCGGCCGGACCGTGCCCGGGAGATTACCCGCGCCTTTGTGGATCCGGCATTCACCGGCTTTGACCGCAAGGGTGGCGCTTTGAACCCCTATTTTGTGTGTATGACCCAGTATGATGCGGAGATGCCTTGCGTGCATGTGGCCTTTGGTCCGGAGAGCCTGGAGAACACCTTTGGCGAGTACCTGTCCAAGCAGGGCAAGACCCAGCTGCGAATCGCCGAGACCCAGAAGTATGCCCATGTGACCTTCTTCTTTAACGGCGGCGCAGAGGAGCCGTACCCGGGCGAGGATCGCATTTTGGTGCCCTCTCCCAAGATCTCAACCTTTGACCTGATGCCGGAGATGAGCGCACCCCAGGTGTCTGAAAAGCTGAACGAGGCCGTGCGCAGCGGCAAGTACGATGTGGTGATTGTCAACTTCGCCAACTGTGATATGGTGGGTCACACCGGCGTTATCCCCGCCGCCGTTAAGGCTGTGGAGACGGTGGACGCCTGCGTTGGCAGCTTGGTTCAGGCGGTCAAGGATATGGACGGCGTGCTGTTTGTCACTGCCGATCACGGCAATGCAGACAAGATGCTGGACGAGAACGACGAGCCGTTCACGGCCCACACCACCAACCCGGTGCCCTTTATCGTGGTGAACTACCCCTGCACCCTGCGTGAGGGCGGCAAGCTGTGCGACATTGCTCCCACCATGCTCAAGGTGATGGGTCTGCCACAGCCGGCAGAAATGACCGGTACCTCCATTGTAGAGTAATTTTAAGTCCCTTTGGCGGCGGTGCACTTGCACCGCCGCTTTTTCGTTTTATAAATGGTTAGTGACGAAGGGTTGCTGCAATCGAGAACATTGAATCGCTTTGCCATAGATTTAACCTTTACACCCGGGTGCCGAATGGCGTATAATAATGGCAAAGGGGAGATCGTTATGACATTAAAACAACTGGAATATGTGGTCAAGGTGGCGGAGTGCGGTACCGTCAGCGGGGCGGCCAAGGCGCTGTTTGTGGCCCAGCCCAGCCTGAGTGCCGCCATTCAGGAGTTGGAGAGCGAAATGCACCTGACCCTGTTCCACCGCACCAATAAGGGCGTGATCGTGACCAAAGAAGGCGAGGTGTTCCTGTCTTACGCTCGCCAAATTTTGGAGCAGACGGCGCTGCTGGAAAGCCGCTACAAGGGTGACCCGGTACGCAAGCAGGCCTTTTGTGTGTCTACCCAGCACTATTCCTTTGCGGTGAACGCCTTTGTGGACCTGATCCGGGAGCGGGGCGGCGACCGTTACGACTTCTCTTTGCGAGAGACGCAAACCTACGAGATCATTGAGGATGTGGCACAGCGCAAAAGCGAGATCGGCCTGTTGTATCTCAATGACTTTAATCGCACGGCGCTGCAAAAGCTGCTGCGGGGAGCGGATTTGGATTTTACGCCCCTGTTTACCGCCCACGCGCATGTGTTTCTCAGCAGCGATCACCCGCTCTCCGGTGCCCGGGCAGTGTCTTTTGACAATTTGGCGCCGTATCCTTATTTGTCCTTTGAGCAGGGGGATCACAATTCCTTTTATTTTTCGGAAGAGATCTTCAGCCCGGCAGTGCGCAGCAAAAATATCCGGGTGCGGGACCGCGCCACCCTGTTTAATTTGCTGATCGGTTTGCAGGGCTACACCGTGTGCAGCGGCGTGATTGACAGCAAGCTTAACGGCGAGAATATTGTAGCCGTGCCCCTCACCGGCGTGGCGCCCATGGAGATCGGCTATATTTTGCCTGCCGGCGTGCAGCCGGGCAGCCTGTGCCGGGCGTATATTGAAAATTTGAAGCAGTATGTACCTATAGACTGAAACTATGACAAACAACTGAATATCCGTATTTTACAATAGCGACAACCTCCGTTATACTATAAGCAACAACAACAACAACCAAACGGAGGACAAAAATATGTACAGCAAGAACGCACCTTTTCGCTATGATTTTGTAGGCAGCTTTTTGCGCCCGGCGCCCATTAAGGCCGCCCGCGCCGCTTTCGCCGCCGGTGAGCTGGACGCTGCCGGGCTGAAAGAAGTGGAGGACCGGGAAATTCGCAAGCTGATCTCTCACCAAAAAGCCGCCGGGTATCACACCATTACCGACGGCGAGTTCCGTCGCAGCTACTGGCACCTGGACTTTATGTGGGGATTGCAAGGACTGCAGGAGATCACCCTGGACCACGGCTATATTTTCCATGGGGAGGAGACCACCCCCGGCTCTGTGCAGGTGGTGGGCAAGATCAGCGGCGAGAATCACCCCTTTGTGGAGCATTTTAAATTTGTAAAGCAGTTTGAAGATGACAACACCGTTGCCCGCCAGACCATTCCCGCACCGGCTCAGTTGTATGCAGAGCTGTTCCGGGAGGAGAACGGCAAGGCCACCCGGGCGGTTTATCCGGACGATGACGCACTGCTTTCCGATATTGCCGCCGCTTATCGCCAGGTGATCGCCGATCTGTATGCCGCCGGTTGCCGCAATGTGCAGCTGGACGACTGCACCTGGGGTATGTTCTGCGACGCCGGGTATCAGCAGTTCCTGGCAAGTACCGGCGCTAAGCTGGAGGACGAGGCAGAGAAGTATCTGCAACTCAACAATGCTGCCCTGGAGGGCAAGCCGGCGGATCTGGTGGTGACCACCCATGTGTGCCGGGGCAATTATCACTCCACCTGGGCCAGCTCCGGCGGCTATGCGCCTATTGCACCCATTCTGTTTGCCAAGGAACATGTGGACGGCTTTTATCTGGAGTTTGATGACGCCCGTTCCGGCGATTTTGCACCGCTGCAGTTTGTTGCCCCGGGCAAAAAAGTGGTTCTGGGCCTGGTGACCACCAAGTCCCCGGTGCTGGAGGATCCGGAGGCGGTAAAAGCGCGGATCGCCCAGGCAGCGGAGCTGGTGCCCCTGGAAAACCTGTGCCTAAGCCCCCAGTGCGGCTTTGCCTCTTGCGAGATCGGCAACAAGCTGACGGATGATGAGCAGTGGGCCAAGCTGAACCTGGTGCGCACCATCGCCCGGCAGGTTTGGTAAGATCCAATTTATCAAAATCACACAAAACGGCAGGGGAGACCTTGCCGTTTGTTTTATTTGTAAAAATGTCGGCCTGATGTAGGTATCGGATCCTACAGATTAGAGTTGCTCTTTGCAACGGAGCCAAATCGGTTGCAAAATCTCCGCACCCTTGCCACCGCCACCGCGTTTATGTTATACTTTAGGCAAGAGGTGATACGATGGAGATCAAGGACGCCCGTATAGACGGCGGCAAACCCTTTGACTGGGGGCGCACGGCAGCAGATTACGCCCGGTATCGAGATATTTATCCCCCGGAATTTTACCGTGCGATCTTGGATCGCGGCGTAGGATTGGCCGGGCAGCAGGTGCTGGATATTGGCACCGGCACCGGGGTACTGCCCCGCCATTTGTATAAGCACGGCGCTCACTGGTTGGGGGTGGATCCGTCCCCGCAGCAGATTGCAGAGGCACGGCGACTGTCAACCGGTATGAATATAGACTACCGGGTATGTGCCGCAGAGGCGGTGGACGCGCCGGACGGCAGCTTTAACGCGATCACCGCCTGTCAATGCTATTGGTATTTGGATCCGCCTCGGGCGGCTCGGCAGTTTGCCCGGTTTCTTCCTACGGGGGGCAAGGTGTTGCTGTTGGTGATGAACTGGCTGCCCTTTGAGGACTCCATCGCCAATGCCAGTGAGCAACTGGTGCTGCGGTACAACCCTTCTTGGAGTGGCGCCGGGGAGCAAGAGCAGCCCATTGTGCCGAATCCGGCATACAATACGGACTTCACTTGTACCTGTCAGCGTACTTGGCGGCTACAAGTGCCTTTTACTCGGGAGAGTTGGCACGGCCGTATGCGGGCCTGCCGCGGCGTAGGGGCTTCCCTGACTCCGGGTGATTTACAGTCCTGGGAGCAAGAGCACCGGGCGCTGCTGGAACGGATCGCACCGCCACAGTTCACCGTGACTCATTATGCGGCGCTGACTGAATTGACGAAAAAATAAAATGTCGGCCAATTTGACCTTTTGTAGTGTAATCTTCCCCGGATTTTGATTTTTTTATTGCAAGGCGGGGCAAAATCAGATACAATAAGGATAGAAAGGATGTGTGCCAATGAGCCAGATTTATACAATACCTTGTAACAGAAATGAAGATGTGTTTATCCACGCGATTCCCGGCCATTATGTAACCGCTTCCGCCCACCTGAATTACTATGTGGGCACCTCGGATATTAAGCATAATCGGGTGGTGTCTGTGGAGGCTGCCAAGCTGCTGGCCGAGTATTACAGCGTGCGGAATATGGATGTGGACACGGTGCTGTGCCTGTATGAGACCCAGGCGCTGGGTGCTTATATGGCCCAGGAACTGGCAAGCCCCAGTATGCTGGCGCCCAACCCGGACTTACAGGTTTATGTGCTGGGTCCGGAGTATGACACCCAGGGCAATATGATCTTTCGGGACAATTTGCGCCGGATGATCCAGGGCAAGAATGTGGTGGTGCTCATCTCCTGTATCACCAGCGGCCGCACGGTGGAGCGGGCGGTACAGAGCGCCCGGTATTACGGCGGCAATGTGATTGGCATTTCTTCCGTGTTCAGCGCAGCCAAGGAACTGTGCGGGCTGGAGGTCAACACCCTGTTTACCCCGGAGGATCTGCCCAATTATTCTTATACAGCCGCCAAGGACTGCCCCATGTGCAAGGCCGGTCAGCCGGTAGACGCCATTATGAACGGCTACGGCTACTCCAAACTGTAAAATTTGGGTTGACAAAATCGGCGCGCGTGTTATAATAATCTTACTGAATATACAGTACCCACAAAAGACTGTGAAGCAGAAAAAGACCTGCGTTTTCCTGCACAGAGAGGCGGCGGACGGTGCAAGCCGCACAGGGAACATAGGTGCATAGCTCTCTGCGGAGTTGCTCTTCTGAATAGAAATCAATAGGAAGAGCCGTTTAACCTCGTTATCGGTTGAGGCATTGTTTGATGCCAAAGGGCAGATTTTTTCTGCTGAAGTAGGGTGGTACCACGCATAGATACTGCGTCCCTATCCATTGGGGGCGCAGTTTTTGTTTGTGCCTCCCCAACAGAGAAAGGAGAAACTGTGATGATGAACCAAGGCTACAAGAAGTATAAGCCCTTTACCCCCATTGATCTGCCGGACCGCCAGTGGCCCAACCGCGTGATCGACCACGCGCCCATTTGGTGCTCGGTAGATCTGCGTGACGGCAACCAGGCGCTGGTGGACCCGATGAATTTGGAGGAAAAGCTGGAATATTTTAAGACCCTGATTGCGGTTGGGTTTAAGGAGATCGAGGTGGGCTTTCCCTCTGCCAGCGAGACGGAGTATGAGATCCTGCGCACGCTGATCGACGGCCACTATATCCCGGACGATGTGACCATTCAGGTGCTGGTGCAGGCGCGCCCTCACCTGATCAAAAAGACCTTTGAGGCCATTGACGGCGCCAAGAATGTGATCGTGCATTTTTACAATTCCACTTCCACTTTGCAGCGCAAGGTGGTGTTTAAGACAGATATGGACGGCGTAATTCAGATCGCCGTGGACGGCGCCCGCCTGATTTATGAACTCACCGAGGAGGAGAAAAAGCGCCACCCGGAGATGAACATTCGCTTTGAGTATTCGCCGGAGTCCTTTACCGGTACGGAGATGGACAATGCGGTAGAGATCTGCCGCCGGGTGATGGAGGAGCTGCATATTACCAAGGAGAACCCCATTATCCTGAACCTGCCCTCCACTGTGGAAGGCTCCTCTCCCAACGGTTATGCAGACCAGATCGAGTATTTCTGCCGTCACCTGCCCAACCGGGACGCGGCCATTATCTCCCTGCACCCCCACAATGACCGGGGCGAGGGCGTGGCTGCTACGGAGCTGGCGCTGATGGCCGGTGCCGATCGTGTAGAGGGCACCCTGTTCGGCAACGGCGAGCGTACCGGCAATGTGGATGTTGTGACCTTGGCGCTGAATATGTGGACCCAGGGGGTAGATCCTAAGCTGGATTTCCACAACATCAATGAAATTAAGGAAGTGTATGAGCGCTGCACCAAGATGCAGGTGCCGCCTCGCCAGCCTTATGCCGGCGAGTTGGTGTTTACCGCATTCTCCGGCTCTCATCAGGATGCCATCAACAAGGGCAAGATCTATATGGAAGAAAGCGGCACCCCTTATTGGGAGATCCCGTACCTGCCTATCGACCCGGCAGATGTGGGCCGAGAGTATGAGCCCATCATTCGGATCAATTCTCAGTCCGGCAAGGGCGGCACTGCCTTTATTTTGGCCAACAACTATGGCATCAAGATGCCCAAGTCCATGCACCCGGAGTTTAGCGCCGTGGTACAAAAAGCCTGCGACGAGAAGGGTAAGGAACTGAAAGCGGAGGAGGTCTTTGACCTGTTCCAGCAGGAGTATCGCAATGTGTGCGGTCCCTACCGCCTGGTGAATTACAAGATCAGCGAGGAGAAGAACGAGCAGGACGATCTGACTCATGTGCATTTCTCCGGCGAGCTGAAATACAAGGACAATGCGCCGGTGCAGATTGAGGGCAACGGCAACGGCCCGGTGGCTGCGTTCTGCGACGCTATGAACCAAACCGAGGTGGCCAGCTACCAGTTTGTGGATTACAGCGAGCACGCCATCTCCGTGGGCTCCGACTCCAAGGCCATCAGCTATATTCACTTAAAGAACCCACAGGGGAAGGACATTTTCGGTATCGGCGTCAGCCATAATATCGGTTATGCGTCCATGAAGGGCATTATCTGCGCCATCAACCGGGACCAGGCAGACACCATGCGGGACGATACCATGCCCGGCATTTTTGAGGTTTGCTAAGACAGAAAGGGCAAGAACATGAAAAATTACAAAATCACCGTGTTGCGCGGTGACGGCATTGGGCCGGAGATCGTGAACGAATGTATCAAGGTGCTGGACAAGGCAGGGGAGAAGTTTGGCTTCTCTTTTGACTACAATGACCAGCTATTGGGTGGTTGTGCCATTGATGCCACCGGCGTGCCTTATCCGGCAGAAACGGCGGCAGCCTGCAAAGCATCTGACGCGGTGCTGCTGGGCGCTGTGGGCGGCCCTAAGTGGGACGACCAGCCGGGCAACAATCGACCGGAAAAGGGTCTGCTGGCCATTCGTGAGGATCTGGGCCTGTTTGCTAATCTGCGCCCGGCCAAGATCTTTGCCCCGCTGAAGAGTGCTTCTCCCATTAAGGAGGAGATCATCGGCGACGGGCTGGACATTCTCATTGTACGCGAGCTGACCGGCGGCATTTACTTCGGTGACCGCGGTACTTATGAGGAGAACGGCGTGGTGGGCGCGTATGATACGGAGCGCTACACTTACCCGGAGATCAAGCGCATTGTCAAGGCCGGTTTTGAGTACGCGATGAAGCGGGACAAGCGGCTGACCTGCGTGGACAAAGCCAATGTGCTGGATAGCTCCCGCCTGTGGCGTAAGATCGTAGAAGAGACCAAGGCGGATTACCCCCAGGTGGAGGTGTCCTATATGTATGTGGACAACTGCGCTATGCAGCTGGTGCGCAATCCCAACCAGTTTGATGTGATTGTCACTTCCAATATCTTTGGCGATATTCTGTCTGACGAGGCATCTATGATCTCCGGCTCCATCGGTATGCTGGCGTCTGCTTCTCTGGCAGAGGGCACCTTTGGCTTATACGAGCCTATCCACGGTTCCGCACCGGATATTGCCGGTCAGGGCAAGGCCAATCCGCTGGCAACCATTTTGTCCGGCGCCATGATGCTGCGCTACACCTTTGGCGAGATGGAGGCTGCCCAGGCCATTGAGGACGCGGTGGATCAGGCACTGACCCAGGCCCGCACTCCGGATATTTACGAGGAGGGCTTCCGTCCGGTGACCACCGCCCAAATGGGCGACTTGGTGGCCGGCCTGTTGTAATCGTTTGGTAAATCAAAGGACCGATACATGGTGTATCGGTCCTTTTTTATGTGCTTGCGGTGTTTTATAATATTACATCGGTTATAAAATTCCTGTAGGGTGGGGACTTGCTCCCGCCGGTATTTATGCACATCCACATACAAAAGACCGCCCCGGATGATCCGAGACGGTCTTTTATTGATTCCACTTTTTACTTTTCCACGACTTTACCGCCGTTGTTGGCAGAGGCGTAGCCGATCCAGCTGCGACCGGGGTTCAGCTTTAAGGGCTGACCGTCGGTGGTGGTCAGGGACAGCTTGCCGTCCTTTTTGCTCCACTTGATCTCGGTGTAGGTGCCCTGAGAAGCCAACACACCCTTGCCGCCGGCCAGATCGTAGTTGCAGTAGGTCTCGCCTTTACCGCTGCCTTTGTAATTGGCCTTAGTGGTGTAAGAGGTGTTGTCAAACAGCACGATCAGGTTCTTCATCTTTACATCCGTTTCATAATCGGTGCTGTGGTACATTTTGTCATCGCTTTTATAGGTCCAGTCGCGGGTGCGGGTGCGATTAGAGAAGGTCAGCGCCAGTGCGTTGCAGGGATCATCACCCACGGCAGTTGCCTTTTTGTTAAAGTCGAAGGTGGTAAACTTGGCCTCGTTGACCTTGGTGCGGATCTTCTGCTCTTTCAGGGCAGAGGCAATTTTTTTGCCTCGCAGCACACCGGTGTGCTCGCTGGCTACATTGCGGGTTTGGTCTCTGGTAAACAGATCCACCTTGCCACTGTAAGTCATCTGGTTAATATGGTCCACATTGTCCTGTTCAAACACGGTATTGGCACCTACATAGCTGCCTTTGCTCTTGCTCTGACCCCAGTGGATAAAGACGGCGTCAAACATCTCGGAAAAGCGAATGTACGGCGGGCGGGCGCTGCGCATAGGGCCGATCTTGTCCGGCACAGAGGTATAGTCGGCAAAGAGCCACAGCATACGGGTCTCGCCGCCTTCCACTTCGCCCTCTACGATAATGTCCGGGGAATTGATCCCCCACTGGGGACGGGCAGCCTGGGCGTTCTCTACCACCAGGGCCACCGGGCGTTTGCCTACCGCGTTCTCATTATAGTCGCTCTCACCGGTAAAGGGGTTCACCACGGCCACCGGTGCCTGGGTGGCGGCTTCGGTAGCGGCATTAGTCACGCCGGAGGTTGGCTCCTCGTTTTTGCCGCGCACCACGCCAAAGTAAATGCCCAGGGCCACGGCAATCACAACCACAATGGCCACAACGGCAATAATGATTTTCTTTTGCTTATCGTTTTTCTTCATTTCTTCCTCCGGATATTCATCGTCACCAAGGGGTCGGGTCGGGGGCGTGTAGGTTGCCTCTGCCCGGGTCTCCTCCGTGCCGGAAAATACATTGGTATATACATCTTCTCTGCCGTCTGCGGTGGGCGTGTCCTCCGGCATAGCGGGGGCGGCCGGTGTTTCCTCTGCTGCCTCTGTGGGCAGGGTGGGATTCTCCGGCAAATCTTTCGGCGCAGGCGTGGGGGCGTCTGCCTGGTCAAACAGCGGTATATCTACGGTCTGAGGCGGCTCCGGCTCTGGGGGCGTATCCTCTGTGTGCGGGTTTTGGCGGTTCCGAATTTCGTTCAGAATATCATCCAGCTCATCGGAATCATGCATAAAACTCCTCCTCTCACAACAATGTTGTCACCTTATTTTACCATAACTGCCGTCGGATTTCACTATATTTTTTGATTTTTATTGATTTGGCACGGGCATTATAGTAAAATAGGAGCCACGGAGGGACATTTTTATGGCAAAAACAATCCCTATGATTATTACGAATTCGGACATTTTGGTGAAGGATCGGGACACGGACGATTTTAAGACCTTCTCCCTGCCGGGCACGCCGGTGGTGGCCAATATTCCTTTTTATCATCATTATGCCGCCAAGATCAGCGAGACCCAGCATTATTTTAAGGAATTCATCAAGAGTATGTACGGCAAAAAGCTGTCCAAAAACATTTTGGCAATTCTGGTGCCGGATGATACCACCGCGCTGGAGTCTATTTTTATCAACGAGCTGTTTCTCAATTCCGACGCCTGTAAGGCAGTGGCGCAGATGAAAATGGGACAAGCCCTCTCCAAGACAGACGAAAGCTATGTGAGCATCTCCAAATCCGGGCGCAATCTGGCGCTGCTGTATGTGAAGAACAACGAGGTCATCGTCAGCCGGTATTATGATGCAAACGGCTATGACCCGGCTGTGGTGAAGGCGGACGCTGCCCGATTGCATATTGATATTGAATACAAGCAAGTGCCGGTGTATGTGAATAATTTTAATATGAATATGGACGAGTTCTTGGATATGGGAACGGTGATTTCACCTAAGGATTTTATGGAAAAAATTGCCGCCGTGGATGTGGCCAAGCTGTGAGTAAATACAGCGCCCCTGAGCAAACTATTACCGGTGCCGCGGCACCGATTGCACAGGGGTGATTTTTTATGGCGAAGAAGAACAAAAAGGAAAAACGGCAGAGAAAGGGCAAGGAAGTCATTGACCTGACCTCCTATATCAGCCCGGAGATGTTGCAGGCAGATGTGGACGGCAGCTACACCGGCGTGCCTCGGGAAACTTATTATGAGGACATTCCCGCAGAGCCGGTACAGGATGCGGACGATCTGTAAAGTGCAAAAAAGCGCATTGCAAGCCTTGCAATGCGCTTTTCTCTTTGTACTTATTTCTTCTTGAACTTGTCAAAAAAGCCTTCTTTAGGCGGGTTCTTGGGGGGCGTGTAGCTTTTATCAAAGGTACGCAGCAGTTCCTTTTGCTCGTGCGTCAGACCGGTGGGAATATCTACAATGATCTGTACATATTCGTCGCCTTTGCCCACACTGTTCAGCCGCTGAATACCTTTACCCTTCAGCTTAAACACGGCGCCCGGCTGTGTACCGGCAGGCATATTGTACTTCACATTGCCGTCCAGGGTGGGCACCTGTAATTCTGCGCCCAGAGTGGCCTCGGTAATGCTTACATGCTTGTTGTACCACACATTATAGCCGTCCCGGGTAAAGTCCTTGTGCTTCTTGATCCGCACTTCAATGTGCAGATCACCGGCAGGGCCGCCGTTCATACCGGCGTCGCCGTTACCGCGCACGGTCACAACCTGGCCGTCATCAATCCCGGCGGGAATGTTGATTTCAATTTGCCGCGCGGCACGCACCTTGCCCTTGCCGCCGCACTTTTTGCAGGGGTCGTCTACGATTTTGCCCCGGCCGCCGCAGCGGGAGCAGGTGTGCTGGCTGTTCATTACACCGAAGGCGGTGCGCTGCTGCACATTGACTACGCCGCGTCCTTGGCAGTCCGGGCAGGTCTTGGGACTGGTGCCTTTCGCCGCACCGGTGCCGCCGCACGCAGAGCAATCCTCGACCCGCTGGGTGCTGACAGTCTTTTTGCAGCCCTTGGCTGCTTCTTCAAAGGTCAGGGTCACAGACGCCCGCACATCCCGACCGCGCGCCGGCGCATTGGGGTTGCGCCCGCCAAAGCCGAAGCCGCCGCCTCCACCGCCAAAGATGGAGGAGAAAATATCGCCCAGGTCAATGTCGCCGCCGTCAAAGCCAAAGCCACCGCCGCCGTAGCCGCCCTGTCCGGCGCCGTAGTTGGGGTCAACCCCGGCAAAGCCGAATTGGTCGTATCGGGCTTTCTTTTGGGGATCGCCCAGCACCTCATAGGCCTCGTTACATTCCTTGAATTTGGCCTCGGCCACCGGGTCGTCCGGGTGCAGGTCCGGGTGGTACTTCTTGGCGGTTTTGCGGTATGCTTTTTTGATCTCATCCTCCGAGGCGCCTTTGCTTATGCCCAGCACCTCGTAGTAATCTCGTTTTTCTTCAGGCATAGTAGCCTCCGTCGTTTAGATTTCAGTATAGATAACGGTATAGGCAGGCGGCAATACTGGTGTATTACCGCCTGCCGCCGTTCCTGAGAGGGGATTAGTTATCGTCCACCTCGGTGTAGTCTGCGTCGGTGTAACCGGCGTCATTGCCGCCCTGTGCTGCATCTGCACCGGGTGCTGCGCCGGGCTGGGGGCCCTGCGCGCCCTGGGTGGCTTCATAGATCTTTTGAGACACTTCGTAGAACTTGTTGGTCAGGTCCTCTTCGGCGCTCTTAATGGCGTCCGTGTTGTCGCCCTTCAGTGCTTCCTTCAGTGCGTCCAGCTTGGTGTTCAGCGCGCTCTTGTCGTCATCACTGAACTTGTCGCCGTTCTCGCTGAGCAGCTTCTCGGTCTGATAAACCATCTGGTCTGCATTGTTGCGCAGGTCTACGGCCTCTCTCTTCTTCTTATCCTCGGCGGCGAACTGCTCTGCTTCCTTCACTGCCTTGTCGATATCGTCCTTGCTCATGTTGGAGGAGGCGGTAATGCTGATGTGCTGCTCCTTGCCGGTGCCCAGGTCCTTGGCGCTTACATGCACAATGCCGTTGGAGTCAATATCAAAGGTCACTTCGATCTGGGGCACACCGCGGCGGGCGGGCATAATGCCGTCCAGGTGGAACATACCCAGGGTCTTGTTGTCCTTGGCAAACTCACGCTCACCTTGCAGCACGTGCACCTCCACGGAGGTCTGGTTGTCGGCTGCGGTGGAGAAGATCTGGCTCTTCTTGGTGGGGATGGTGGTGTTGCGCTCGATGATCACGGTGTTCACGCCGCCCATGGTCTCAATACCCAGGGACAGGGGCGTCACATCCAGCAACAGCAGGCCCTTTACATCGCCGCCCAGTACGCCGCCTTGCAGGGCAGCGCCCATAGCTACGCACTCATCCGGGTTAATGCCCTTAAACGGCTCTTTGCCGCTGAACTTCTTAATGGCTTCCTGTACGGCGGGAATACGGGTGGAACCGCCTACCAGCAGGATCTTGTCAATGTCGTTCATGGTCAGGCCGGAGTCGCTCATGGCCTGGCGAACCGGGCCCATGGTAGCCTCTACCAGGTCTGCGGTCATTTCGTTAAACTTGGCTCTGGACAGGGTGGTCTCCATGTGCTTGGGGCCGGTAGCGTCTGCGGTGATGAAGGGCAGAGAGATCTGCGCCGTGGTCATACCGGACAGGTCGATCTTGGCTTTCTCTGCAGCTTCCTTAATGCGCTGCATAGCCATTTTGTCGCCGGACAGGTCAATGCCCTGTTCTTTCTTAAACTCGGCAACCAGCCAGTCCATGATTTTCTTATCAAAGTCATCGCCGCCCAGGTGGTTGTTACCGGCTGTTGCCAGTACTTCC
>ERZ507062.477-NODE-477-length-15186-cov-3.81819_pt1 | contig 15186 bp, 10 predicted proteins | sample MGYA00513786_ERZ507062 | MGnify/ENA metagenome assembly ERZ507062 | reverse complement strand
GGCGTTGTAGTAATAGGCGTCCTGTGTCACGTCGGCGAAGGGGTTCGCTGTCTGGTCTACCTGGGGCTGCTTGGCTACCCGCCAGAGGAAGGCCGCTGTCTGCCCGCGGGTCACGGTAGCGTCGGGGCTGAAAGTGGTCGCGCTGGTTCCGTTGGTGATGCCCTGCTCCACGGCCCAGAGGACGGCGTCGTAATAATAGGCATCCTTGGATACGTCGGTGAAGGGGTTTTCCGCACCGGCCGCCTTGGGGCTGCCCTGAGAGCGCCAGAGGAAGGTGACCGTCTGGGCGCGGGTGCAGATGCCGTCAGGCGTAAAGGTAGTGGCCGAGGTGCCAGAAGTGATCTTCTTGCCTACGGCCCACTGGACCGCGTCGTAGTAATAATCCCCCTGCTTCACGTCCACAAAGGGGTTCTGCGTGGCGCCGCCGGGAGCAGGGGTCACGGTCCCTCCCCCGCCGCCACCGATCCCACCGCCACCCGCGCCGCCGGTCCCGCCGTCCGTGGTCGTTCCGGCGCGGGTGATGGTGACGGTGAAGGGCTGGGAAGAGGTATCGCCCTCGGTGGTTTTTTCGTTCTCGTTCACCGTGACGATCTTGGAGCTGGCCAGGGTCACAGTGCGGGCGGCGGAGCCGGTGTAGGTATAGGTCAGCCGGGCAACCTTGTATCTGCCGGGCTTGTAAGCGTTGCTGCCGGTGAAGAAGCCGAAGTAGTGGATCCCGTTCCTGTCCGCCTGGACGGGGCTGCTGTCGCCGATCTCGCCGAGCATCGTCAGCGACACCAGCGTCACATCGTCGGCGGAAGGCTTGAGGCCGAACTCCGCCCCGGCAAAGTCCTTGTCTACGGTGAGGATCACGTCAAAGCTGGCCTTGGTCTCGCCCTTGGGCAGGAAGATCTGCGTCACGGACGACGTGATCGTGGCAGCAAAGGCCGTCGGCAGGCCCAGGCACACGCAGAGCATCGCGCAGAGCAAACATCTTATCTTGGTTTTCATACATCCTCCTGTGGGCGGGTGTGCCCGCCGCGGCGGGCACACCCTGCTTGATCCGTTTTGATTACACAGTAAAGTTCAGATAAATGGCGATGAGATCCTGAATGTCTACCACACCGTCGCCGGTGACGTCGCAGGCCGAGGGGGCCACGCCGTTGGTGCCCGGCGTGTTCCAGTCTCTTTCGGTGGAGCGGGCCTGGTAGGCTGCCTGCGCCACGGTGATGTCCAGCTGGTCGACCTTGCCGTCGCCGTTCAGGTCATACGTCGTGGCGACGAACTTGACCTCATTCGGGTCAATGGAACCGGTGGTGCCAAAGATGGCCTTGCCGTTGCTGTCCCAGCCGGAGAGCGTCACGTCAGTGATCTTGAGAGTCGGCGTGTCGCCATTCGTCACGAAAGAGGCAATGCCGGTCTCCCCTGTCTGGGTGAATGCCGTGCGGCCGTTACTCAGGTAAGCCAGCATAACCTCGCCGGTGTACTTGCCGTTTGCCACGCTGCCCTTGGGCTGACCCAAGACTTGGAAGCCGTTCAGACCGGTGACGGATACGGTGCTGGCATCAACGGTAAAGCGCACGCTGACGGTGGTCACGTTTTTCGCATGTTTCAGCGCCAGACGGAAGCTGGGGTTACGATCGGCCAGGCCCGCATTGCGCAGGGCCACGTCTGCGGAAACGACAGCCTCCGGCTGGCCGGGATCGGGGTCTGTCGTGCCGCCGGTGACGGTCACGGTGCAGGAGGCTCTCTTGCCGTTGGTGGCCGTGGCGGTGATCACTGCCGTGCCTGCCTTTTTCGCGGTCACGGTGCCGTTCGAGCTGACGGAGGCCACGTCCGTCTTGCTGCTGGACCAGGTGATGGACTTGTCCGCAGCCGAATCAGGCAGGACCGTGGCGGTGAGCTTGCCGGTCTTGCCGGCGTCCAGGCTCAGGGTCGTTTTGTTCAGCGTAACGGATGTGACCTCCGTACCGCCGGTGGCTTCGTTCACATCGATGAGTGCCACCGGGCCAAGGGCGGAGAGAGAGGCTGTAAAGCAGTTGTCCGCATAATCCGTCGTCAGTGCGGAAGCGTTTGCGCCATACAGCGTAGCAGAAGAGGCATAGCCCTCCGGCTGACCAATGGTCAGAGTGAAGGGACCGTTCGCCGTCGTACCGCTGGGCAGCAGGGAAAGGTCATAGGCCTGGAAGGCCTTGTCGTTCGCCTTGGCGGCGAACGCATTGTAATCCCTGCCGGAGGTCAGAGGCTGGACGTTCAGATAGGAGCCGATTTTGAACTTCCCCTGTACGCTGACCTTGTGGCCCGCATCGATCAATTCCAGAGATTCAACCTCAATGGCGGCGGGGTCGGCCACGCTGTTTAGCGTGACCACAGCCAGCGAACCGCCGGAGGCCGTTGCCGAAGCCAGCAATTCCTCCAGGTTGTTGTTGAAGAAGCTGTCCCCCCTCGAGCCCTTCTGGACATACACCGTCACCGGGGAATACTTGAAGGGATTGTAGACGCCCACATCATCATCCTTGGGGAAGTTGATGACGGAGGGCGGCACGACCACATGCTGCAAGTTATAGCACTTCTCAAAGCAGCCCACGGACAGAGAGGTCAGCCCCTTGGGCAGAGCCAGGGAGGTCAGGCTGGTGCAGTTGTGGAAGGCATAGATGTTGATCTTCGTGATCGAATCCGGCATATCCACATATTGCAGGCTGATGCAGTTGGCGAACATATACTGGTCGATCTCGGCGAGGCCAGCCGGGAGCTTGACAGACACCAGCTTGGTGCAGTTCTGGAAAACGGCGGGGTCCACCTGCTTGACGGTGTCCGGGATGGTGACATGGGTCAGTCCGGTGCTCTCAAAGGCCGCCGTGCCCAGCCGCCCGATGGAGGCGGGGATGGTGATGTCCGTCAGGCTGGCCGCGCCCTCAAAGCCACTGGTCCAGATCTGGTCAATCGTCTTACCGTTGACGGAGGAGGGGATGGTGTACGCACCCTCGCGGCCAGCTGGATAGGATTGCAGGGTATAGGCATCCTCATACTGAGGCTGATAATTGACCAGCGCGGGGCCGAAGAGCACGCCGTCCTGGGTGAAATAATAGGGGTTGTTGGCGTTGACCTTCACTTCTTTCAGGCTGGTGCAGCCCTTGAAGATGTTGCCGACGACCTGGTAGGCGCGGGCGGGGATCTCGCACGTCGTCAGGTTGGGGCAGTCCTGAAAGGCGCTGACGCGGATGATGAGGTTGTTGTTGTTCCGGTCCGGGTTGGTGAAGATGATCTCTTTCAGGTTGGGGCAGCCCTGAAAGGCGTTGTTGCCAATGTCCTTGACGCTGCCCGGGATGGTGACGCTGACGATCTTTTTGTTGCCCTTGAGGGCCTCGTCATTGATCCTGGTCACGGTGTTCGGCAGGGTGATGTCAGACTCTGAGCCGTAGTAGCCGAGCAGCACACCGTTCTGGATGTTTGCGCCGGACAGCTCCTCTTCGTCCTCGGCGGCGCTCGCCGTCGGGTGCAGCAGCACCAGCGCGAACAGGGCCAGCACGAGCGCAAGCAGCGTCATCAGGTGTCGTTTTTGCATAGAACGTATCATAGAGTACCTCGCTTAGAACTTGATTTGCAGGAAAATGTCGATCAGGTCCTGGATGTCGACCTTGTTGTCGCCGTTGACGTCGGCTTTCTGGGCAGTAGCCCAGTCGCTGCCGGTGCTGGTGGCCTGATAGAAGCGCTGTGCCTCGGTGATGTCCAGAATGTCGATCTTGCTGTCTTTATACACGTCATAGCTGGTCACGCGGTTGGAGGCCGGGGAGCCATTCACGCTAACGGTGCCCCCGGTAGTAGTGCCAGAAACCACACCGCCACACGTTGCACTGTCCACAGTCATCGCAATGTTTCCGGTGACACCCGTCTTAACGGGCAGAGCCAGCAGAAGCAGGTCGGAAGCTTCTTCCGAGGTCACAGCCTTGTTGTCGGTCGTAAGCATCAGGCTTACCTTGACCTTGCCGTCCTCTTTCTTCCACTTCGGAGTCAACGTGAATCGTTTGTCTTTGACCTTGGTGTAAGCGGCCGGTTTTCCCGTCACCTGTGCGTCCTGGGAAACCTGAGAAGCGTCAAAGGACAGGTTGATGATCATGGTGCTGACATTGGCGGCGCTATCCAGCTTTACTGTGTAGTAGGAGTAGCCGTCCTTCACGCCAGCGCCCTTGACCGTCAGGGAAGCAGCAGGCGTGGCTTCCACCTCAGGTTCGCTGCCCTTGACCTGAACGGTGGTATTGTCCGCGGTGTAGTAGGTGGTGTACTTATCCGTAGATTCAAAAGCGTTCTTTACGTCCTCGTTTGCAACCTCGATCACGCTGCCTGCGGGCAGGCTGGTAAAGCAGCCGGATTTCAGGGTAGGCACCTCCGTCGTGCCCAGGGAAATCTTTTTCAAAACAGAGCAGCCGTCAAAGCAGGAAGAGTCAAACGTCACAACATTCGCAGGAACGGTAACACTGCTAAGATAAGCGTTGTTCTGGAATGTCATGCGTCCGATGCCGGTAACAGGCAAACTGTTCACAGTTTCTGGTACAGTAAAACTAGTCGCAGTAGAAGTGGGAGAGTAGGTGTTCATCGTATAGCTTACGCCATCCGAATTTTTCTCATAAAGACTGCCGTCCTGTACAACAAGGGCAGTGGAGCTGGAATCAACAGTCAGGTTGGTCAGCGCAGTGCAGCCCTGGAACGAGCCATAGCCAGCATTGCTCAAACGAGCAGGCAGCGTGAGGTTATTCAGCGAAGTGCAGTTCAAAAACACCTTATTGCCGAAAGAAAGATCAGCGCTACCATCCGCAAACGTGACGGATGAAAGATTTTTGCAGCCCTCAAAGGCATTGTAGTTGATTTTCGTTACCGAGCCAGGAATGGTAACAGACTTCAGACCATAGCAATTTTTAAATGCATTGCCATTAAGAGCCGTATAGCCGTCAGGAATCGTAACGTTAATAGTAATACCGTCTACTTCCGCTAATTTGGAGAGCACGTTTGAACCGATGCTAACGATTGGATATTCGGTACCGCTGACCGTGATTTTATCAGGGAATGTAATATTGGTATCAGAGCCGTTGTAACTTGTTACGGTCACAGGGATAGAAGAGTAACCAGATCGATTTGTGACGGTAAAAAGGCCGTCATCGGTGCTCTGGCTCCACGCTCCCGCTTTTGGGGCCGTGAGGAGCATCACGACCACGGCGGCGATGAAGACCATGGCCAGGCGGGGGATGCGTGGGCGGGAGTCGATGATTGCTGTCATAAATTTTTTCCTCCTTTGGGATGTCCTTTGGTGGCGCACATAGCAAAAAGTTAGCGTATACTAACTTATAGCCAAATAAAAAACGGACATTTTTATCCGTTTTGTATACCACCCGACAGGATATTAGTTAGCACTTACTAACTCTTGCCGTGAAAAGAAAAACATTGCAAAACATTCTCTCTTTTCTTACTTTTTGAGACATTTTTGATTATATCACAACGAAAAAGCAAAAAGATATAGGGCACATTTTCTGTTTTTGCTCTCCCAAAACATATACGTATTGTATAAAACAAAGAATCTTTTGTGATTCCTAGCGTTCGGGTCGGTTTTTGTCTTTTTGGGACTTGCCAAAGCGCGAGATATTCGCTATGATACAAAATTAGCCTGTGCTTACTTTTTGAGACGAATCGCAAACACAGGAGAAAGCAAATGAATCTAACATCCCTATTCAGGCGCTGGGGCGCGGGACTGCTGGCCGCGGCGCTGCTGGGCTCGGCCGTGCCGGCCCTGGCGGTGGAGAGCGAGGACAGCAGTTCCCTCTTCCAGCCAGACAGCAGCCAGCAGGTCACAGCCTATGCGCCGGACGAACGAGTCCGCATCGTCATTGAGCTGGAGGACGCCCCCCTGCTGGACAGCCACAAGGTCTCCCAGTACGCCAGCGTGACGGAGTTTCTGGACAGCAACGCCGCGCAGAGCGCAGAGCGCAAGCTGGAGCGGGCCCGCAAGGCCGTGAAGAGCCAGCTGGCCACCAAGCTGGACGACGTAGAGGTTCGGTATGAGTATACGACCGTCTTCAACGGCCTGTCTGTCGAAGCCGACTACGCCGACCTGGAGACCATCCAGGACCTGCCCGGCGTCAAAGATGCCTATGTCTCCCAGGTCTACCAGCTCATCGAACCGGTGAACGAAACGAAGCTGGCCGACAGCGTCCCCGCCATCGGCGGGGATATTTCCCAAGAGACCGGCTACACCGGCAAGGGTATGGTCGTCGCGATCCTCGATACGGGTCTCGATACCAGCCACGAGGCGTTTCAGAACGCGGTAAACGCACCGAAATTCACCAAGCAGGATATTGCCGATAAGCTGGCGAGCGATTCGCTCCGCGTGGGCAATGTGAATGTGAAGTCGATCTATCAGAGCGATAAGATCCCCTTCGCGTATGATTATTACGGCAATGATACCAACGTATCCGGCGGCAATTCGCACGGTACGCATGTTGCGGGTATCGTCGGCGCGAACAAAGGGCAGGTAACGGGCGTTGCGCCGGATGCGCAGCTGATGATCATGAAGATCTTCGGTGACGACGGCAGCGGCGCGTATGATTCGGATATTATCGCGGCGCTCGAGGACGCAGTCGTGCTCGGTGCGGACGCGGTCAACATGAGTCTCGGTATGACGGCGGGATTCTCCGAAGCGGCCGCGACCAAAACGCGCGAGGTGTACCAGCGCGTCAAAAATGCGGGCATCAGTCTGATGTGCGCGGCCGGCAACGAGTACAGCTCGTCCTACAAGAGCGCCGGCGGGACGGACCTGCCCCTGGCCTCCAACCCGGACAACGGAGCCGTTGCCTCCCCCTCCACCTATGGCGCGGCCCTGTCCGTGGCCAGCATGAATAACGTGAAGGCCACGGCCCCCTATCTGTTGGTGGGTGACCGGAAGATCCGCTACAGCGACCCGGCGGAAACAGCCTCCAAGCAGATCGCCAGTCTGAATGGCAAGTATGAGTACGTGGACTGCGGCGTGGGCGCAACGACCGACTTTACCGGCAAGAGCCTCACGGGAAAAGTCGCCCTCATCCAGCGTGCCGGGGAGGAAGCCGGCGAGATCCTGAGCTTTGCGCAAAAGGAGAAGAACGCCAAGGCCGCCGGGGCCAAAGCCGTCATCATCTACGACAACGTCGAGGGTGACCTTGTCAACATGGCCACCGACGGCAGCATCCCCGCCGTCTTCATCAGCAAGGCAGACGGCGAAGCGATGCTGGCAGCCACAGAGAAGAAGGTCTCCTTCAGCAAGAGCTATCTTTCTCAGTTCCAGGATGCCTACAGCGGGAAAATGTCCGACTTCTCCTCCTGGGGCGTCACGCCAGACCTGAAGCTCAAGCCGGAGATCACCGCCCCCGGCGGCGACATTTACTCCACCCTGCCCGGTGGCCTCTACGGCAGCATGAGCGGCACCTCCATGGCCTCGCCGCACATGGCAGGCGCTGCGGTCGTCATGGCCCAGTACATCACGGAGGAGCCGGGCGGCGCAGACATGACCCAGCAGGAGATCACCGCCCTGTCCAACAAGCTCCTCATGAGCACCGCCGTCCCGGTGAAGAACGAGCAGGGCCTGCCCTACTCCCCCCGCAAGCAGGGTGCCGGCCTGGTGCAGCTTGGCCGCGCCACCAAGGCGAAAGCCTACCTGTCCTCGGCAGAGGGCGGCCTGCCCAAGGCCGAGCTGGGCGACAGCGCAGACGGCAGCTTTTCCTTCTCCTTCCAGGCAAACAATCTCAGCAAAAGTGAGATCCAGTATGAGGTCGGCGTGACCGTGCTGACCGAGAACACGGTAAAGGAGAACGGCAAGACCTATCTCGCCCAAAGCCCGCGCCAGCTGGGTGCAGACGAGGTGGCCGTGACTGCGCCCAGTAGCGTCACTCTGAACGCCAGAGGCACGGCAACGGTCAACGTCTCCCTGGCTCTGACGGAAAAGGGCAAGACTGCGCTGGACGCGGATTTCCCCCATGGCATCTATCTGGAGGGCTTTGTGACCCTCACACCGGTGAACGACGGGGACACCATCTCCCTGGGCCTGCCCTTCCTCGGTTTCTACGGTGACTGGTCCGCCGCACCGATCTTTGACACCTCGGTCTATGACGCAGACGAAAGCCCCGCCGTCTACCAGACCATGCTGGGCCTGTTCGGTGCAGACGGCAGCGGCTACTACCTGGGCCACAACCTCTACGCCACGGACAACGACCGCTTTGACAAGAATTACATCGCCATGTCTAACAAAACGTCAAACTATCATGTGACGGCGGCCATGGCCATGCTGCGCAACGCGGATGAACTGACGTTCTCCGTTACAAACGAGAGCAATACCAAGGTCTATGGGGAAACGCTGACCAACCAGAGTAAGACCTATTACAGCAGCAGCCAGCAGTCCTATCACACCCCGATGGCGAACATCGGCTTTACCGGCTACACCAAGTCCAAGTTTTCCGCCGCCAAGGCCCTGCCGGAGGGCAAGTACACCTACACCGTCACGGCCACGCTGAACGGCAAGACGGAGACGGAGTCCTTCCCCCTGACCATCGACAACCAGGCCCCGAAGGTCGTGAAGAGCGAAGTCGTCATTCAAAACGGCAAGCGCCTGTGGAAGGTGACGGTCACAGACAACCACTACGTCCAGGCCGTCTGCGCCACCCTGGGCTCGACGCCGCTCACCGGCTGGTACGCCCCCAACGAAGCCATGGAGAGGGCCGAATCCGTTGTCACCTTCGACCTGTCCGATCCGGCGTTCAGCGGCCTCACCCAGGCGAAGATCGGCCTGGTGGATTATGCAGACAACCAGACGGTCTCCGGCTACTACGACCTGACCGGCGGCACCGTCGTAGACCCCGAACCCACAGAACCAGAAACGGAGCCCGTGCTGGCGTCGATCAAAGCCCCGGCCTCCATTCGCCCCAGTGCCGACCTGCCGGTGGACTTCCAGCTGGAAAAGATGAAGCGCGTGGCTACCGTCTCGTTTGTGTTTGAGCGGGACGCCGCCCTCACCGGCGGCACCGCCGAGGGCAAAAACGGCTTCACCGCCCTGGGCGGCATCCGTTGGAACGGCAACAAGGGCATTCTGATGCTCAGCTATTTACAGAACGGCACCCGCGGCGGAAGCCTCACCCAGCCGGCACTGACCGACGTCTCCCGCGTTGTCTTCAAGGCCACAGCAGGAAACGGCACAAGCCTGGGCATCAAGCTGACCGGCGTCACCGTCACCGGCTTCGACGAGAACGGCCAGGCCGTGACGCTGCGCAGCAACATCAAGACGCCCTCCCTCAGCATCGCAGTGCGCGAGGGTAACTCTTACGATGTCAACAAAGATGGCACAGTGGACCAGCTGGACATCACCACCTGCCAGCGCTGGTATCAGGCGAAATCCGGCGACAGCGACTGGAGCAACGCTTCCGTCTGCGACGTCAACGGTGACAACAAAGTTGATATCCAAGACTTGATCGACATTTTACAGTACCTGTATCGCTCCTGATCCCGCACCTCTCCAACCGCTGCCAGGGGGGACAGCCTGGACTGGAAGGACTATGACGCGGCCACCATCACCAAGCGCGTGACCGAGGGCGTGCAGCCCGGCTCCATCATTCTCTTCCACAACGCCGCGCTCCACACCCCCGAAGCCCTGCCGGGCATCTTAGAATATTTGTTGGGTGAAGGCTATCAAGTCGTCCCTGTCGGCCAGCTCATTTTGCCCGGCACCTGCGGAACGGATTACACCATCGACCACACGGGCCGACAACTGCCGGCGGAGTAGACGCTCCGCTGCCAAACACACCCCTTGACAAATCCTCTCCCCATGATACAATAGGATACAGAGTACGAGCGTAACGCCGCACGAAGGGGCACACCACCACGGGTGTGTTCCTTTGTGCGGCTTTTTTGCGCTGTGAGAGGAGTTTTTACGATGATCCAAGTCAATGGCACCCCCGTTGCCATCGCCGCCGGAAAGACGTTGCAGGAATATCTGGACACCACCGATTACGTCCCCACCCGCATCGCCGTGGAGCGCAACGGCGAGATCGTCCCCAAGCGGCTGTATGGGGAGACCGTGCTGCAAGACAACGACGTGATCGAAGTCGTCAGCTTCGTGGGAGGTGGCTGAGATGGCCGGCCTGCAAGCGCACCCCATCCCCTCCCGCGAGGTGATGCGGGAGGCCTTGAACATCCGCCACGGAGAGGACCTGCAAAACAAGATCAGCGCCGCCCGCGTGGCGGTGTGCGGTCTGGGCGGGCTGGGGTCCAACATCGCCATCGCCCTGGCGCGGGCCGGGGTGGGGCATCTGCACCTGATCGACTTTGACCGGGTAGACCTGACCAATCTCAACCGCCAGCAGTACGCCGTGGGGCAGCTGGGGCAGTATAAGACCGACGCCCTGCGGGAGACGTTATCCCTCGTCTCCCCCTACTGCGACGTGACCTGCGACACCGTCCGGGTCACGGAGGAAAATCTGCCGGACCTACTCAAAGCCGAGGACTATATCTGCGAAGCGTTCGACCGGGCTGAGGCCAAGGCCATGCTGGTCTCCGGGGTCTTAGAGCACTTCCCAGAAAAATATCTCGTGGCCGGCTCCGGCCTGGCGGGACTTGGCTCGGCCAACACGATCCAGACCCGCCGGGTCTCCCAGCGCTTTTATCTCTGCGGGGACGGCACATCGGATTCCTCCGTGGGGCTGGGGTTGGTGGCCTCCCGCGTGCTGGTCTGCGCCGCCCACGAGGCCAATATGATCCTCCGGCTCATCGCCGGGGAGAGAGAACCCTGACACAAAACAGAAAGGACGTTTCTTATGACGCAGAACGATAAACTGATCTTGGGAGGGCATGAATTTTCCTCCCGCTTCATCTTAGGCTCCGGGAAATACTCCCTGAAGCTGATCCAGGCCGCCGTGGAATACGCCGGGGCAGAGCTCATCACCCTGGCCGTCCGCCGGGCCAACACGAAAGACCACGAAAACATCTTGGATTACATCCCCAAGGGCGTGACCCTGCTGCCCAACACCTCCGGGGCCAGAAACGCCGAAGAGGCCGTCCGCATCGCCCGCCTGGCCCGTGAATTGGGGTGCGGCGATTTCGTGAAGATCGAGATCATGCGGGACTCCAAATATCTCCTGCCCGACAACCAGGAGACGGTGAAGGCCACGGAGATCCTGGCGAAGGAGGGCTTCGTGGTCATGCCCTACATGTACCCCGACCTGTACACCGCCCGCGACCTGGCGAACGCCGGGGCCGCCTGCGTGATGCCCCTGGCCTCCCCCATCGGCTCCAACAAGGGCCTGGCCACGAAAGAGTTCATCCAAATTCTCGTAGACGAGATCGACCTGCCCATCATCGTGGACGCCGGCATCGGCCGCCCCTCCCAGGCCTGCGAGGCCATGGAGATGGGCGCGGCGGCGATCATGGCCAACACCGCCCTGGCCACCGCCGGGGACCTGCCCCAGATGGCCTCCGCCTTCAAAAAGGCCATCGAAGCCGGGCGGGAAGCCTATCTCTCCGGCTTGGGCCGGGTGCTGACCCGCGGGGCCTCCGCCTCGGACCCCCTGACCGGGTTCCTGCACGACTGAGTTCCCCTGGCAGACTCTCCTTCAAAATCCAACAGAAAGACCGTGATCGTCATGGAAAACCAATTTTTAATCGACTCGGAGTATCTCAGCCCTGAGGCCCTGGCGCAGAAGCATCGCTTAGAGAACGATCCCACCAGCCGCACGGACCACATGGCCTACCAGCCCGGCATGGAGCAAATTTCTCCCGAAATTCGCAACAAAGTCATGGAGCAGGTCGGCGCCTATGATTACACCACCTACACCGCCCGCGACGTGCGGGCGGCGCTGGAGCACGAGACTTGCTCCGTGGAGGACTTCAAAGCCCTCCTCTCCCCCGCCGCCGCGCCGTTTCTGGAAGAGATGGCCGGGAAGGCCCAGCGGGAGACCCAGAAGCACTTCGGCAACACCGTCTATCTCTTCACCCCCCTCTACATCGCCAACTACTGTGAAAACTACTGCGTCTACTGCGGCTTCAACTGCTACAACCACATCAAGCGGATGCAGCTGAACAAAGAGCAGATCGAGCACGAGATGAAGGTCATCGCCGACTCCGGCATGGAGGAGATCCTGATGCTGACCGGCGAGAGCCGGGCCAAGAGCAGCGTGGCGTACATCGGCGAAGCCGTGAAAATCGCCCGGAAATATTTCCGCATGATCGGCCTGGAGATCTACCCCGTGAACACCGACGAATACCGCTATCTGCGGGACTGCGGCGCGGATTACGTCACCGTCTTCCAGGAGACGTATGACGCGGACAAATACGAGACCCTCCACCTGAAGGGCCACAAGCGCGTCTGGCCCTACCGCTTCGAGGCCCAGGAGCGGGCACTCATGGGCGGGATGCGCGGCGTGGGCTTCTCCGCCCTGCTGGGTCTGGCGGACTTCCGAAAAGACGCCCTGGCCACTGCCCTGCACGTCTACTATCTCCAGCGCAAATACCCCCACGCAGAGATGTCCCTCTCCTGCCCCCGCCTGCGGCCCATCGTGAACAACGACAAGATCAATCCCTTGGACGTCCACGAAAAAGAGCTCTGTCAGATCCTCTGCGCCTACCGCATCTTCCTGCCCTTCGCGGGCATCACCGTCTCCTCCCGCGAGAGCGCCAGCTTCCGGGACGGCATCGTGAAGATCGCCGCCACAAAGGTCTCCGCCGGCGTCTCCACCGGCATCGGCGACCACGAGAGCAAGTACACCGGCCAGGACGCCGGGGCCGACGAGGGGGATGAACAGTTCGAGATCAACGACGGGCGGAGCTTCGCGGCCATGTATGAGGACATGAGCCAGGAGGGCTTGCAGCCGGTGCTGAATGATTATCTTTACGTTTGAGCCTATTTTTTCTCCCTATCAAACCCAAAAGCAGGGGCGGTCCCTAGATCGTCCCTGCTTTTTTGTCCAAATAGAAGCAGTCTACGGGGTTTTGATCCCGGAGATGTCCCAGGGGCAGCACTCCAACGTGGGAACGCTGTGCTTCGCACTGGGGTTCAGCGTGATGATGGCGCTGGATGTGGCGCTGGGATGAGTACCGGTTCTTCTTTCTTTTTGGGACGACTTATGGTATGATACGGACAATGACCCAAAGAGAAGGAGGGACGGAGCCCATGCACTATCAGGGCATCCTCATCGGCGCGGCCACGTTTCTGCTCATTGGCAGCTTTCATGTGGTGGTCATCCGGTGCGAGTATTATTTTGGAAAGGGCATCTGGCCGCTCTTTGCCGTGGTGGGCGCGGGGGCGTTGATCGGATCGCTCTTCATCGCCCACACAGTTTTGAGCATCTTGATTGCCGTCTTCGGCATCACCTGCCTCTGGACCATCAAGGAACTCTTCGAGCAGGAGCAGCGGGTAGCCAAGGGCTGGTTCCCCAAGAACCCCAAGCGGGAAGCCAAGAAAAACGCGGCTGACCGAACGCAATAAAACGCAATCAAAAGACCCAGCCGTGTTCAGAACGGCTGGGTCTTCGCTTATTGATGGAGGCACCGGTGGATGGCCTGCAGCAGCAGCGGCAGGTCCAGGGGCTTGGAGAGGTGCTCGTTCACCCCCGCCTCCCGGCTGCGCTGGATGTCATCGGAAAAGGCATTGGCGGTCATGGCAATGATGGGGACCGTCCTGGCGTCGGGCCGGTCCATGGCCCGGATGCGGCGGGTGGCCTCCAGGCCGTCCATCTCCGGCATCATCACGTCCATCAGGATCACGTCAAAGTGGCCGGGGGCGGAGCGGGCAAACAGCTCCACCGCCTCTTTCCCGTTCCAGGCCTCTGTCACAGAAGCGCCCTCGTTTTCCAGCAGGAAGCGGGAGATCTCCATGTTCAGGTCGTTGTCCTCCACCACCAGGATGTTCCGGCCGACAATGGAGAAGCTTTGCGCTTCCGGCTGCTCCGTCTCCATCGTCTGCTCTTCGTCGGGGTCAATGTCGAAGGGGATGGTGAGGAAGAAGGTCGTGCCCTCCCCCTCCTTGCTGGTGAAGTCGATGGTGCCGCCCATGCGCTCCACCAGTTCCTTGGTGATGGCCAGGCCCAGGCCCGTGCCCTCGTAGGCGGTGCGGGCGTCGTTGTGCTCCTGGGCAAAGGGCTCAAAGGCTCTTTGCTGAAATTCCTCGCTCATACCCAGGCCGGTGTCGGCGCAGGTCAGGCGGATCCAGCAGCGCTTGCCGTCGCAGGAGAGCTCCTCGCAGCCGGTGCGGACCGAGCCGCCCTCCCGGTTGTACTTGACGGCGTTGCCGGTGATGTTCTGCAGCACCTGGCGCAGGTGCAGGGGGCTGCCCAGCAGATGCGGGTGGGGCAGCACCGGGCGGTCAGCGCAGAGGGTCACGCCCCGCCTCTGAGCCTCCGTTTCCAGCAGGCTCAACACGCCGTCGCCCAGCTCCGGCAGGTCAAAGGGAACGTGCTCCAGCTGCACCTGGCCGCTCTCCAGCTTGGACATGTCCAGCACATCGTTGACCAGGTTGAGCAGGAAGCCGGAGGCGGACAGGATCTTCTTTCGGCACGCCTCCTGTTTTTCCTCATCCCCGATGCAGCAGCGGCTGATGGCGACCATGCCGCGGATGCCGTTGATGGGGGTGCGGATGTCGTGGCTCATGCGGCGCAGGAAGCTGGTCTTGGCGGCGTCGGCCCGCTTGGCCTCCTCGGCGGTGTTTTTCAGTTCCACCTGGTAGTCCAGCTCCCGGCGCTGCTGCTCAGTGATGTCCCGGAAGATGAGCAGAGCTTCCGTGAGAGCACCCTGCTCGTCGAGCTTTTGGGGCGCAATCATCGAAACATACCAGCGGCCATTCACGTCCTGGACGTTCTGCGTGATATAATCCCGGCCCTGCATCCGTTGGGGCAGGGTGGACAGGTCGCTAAAGGCCGCAAAGTCCTCCCGGCTGTCTTTGCTGAAGCGGTGCTCGTTGATACTTTGCAGCATCTGGGTGGCCGTGCTCTTGGGGTCGGTGATGATCCGCAGCCGATCTTCCGCCTGGATAAGCTCCCAGGTGTTGCTCCGGATGTCCAGCAGAACCACCGCCGTGTACACGCTGCTGATGGCCTGGATGGTGCGTAACTGCTTCTGGATCTGGCGCAGGTCGCCCTGTTCGATCCGGTAGCGGATCAGGGTAGAGATCAGCCACATCATCGCCAGGGCCGCCAAGCCATAGCCCAGCAC
>ERZ507062.467-NODE-467-length-15596-cov-4.27476_pt1 | contig 15596 bp, 12 predicted proteins | sample MGYA00513786_ERZ507062 | MGnify/ENA metagenome assembly ERZ507062 | reverse complement strand
AGAATATTGTGCGTTGATTGATACACTCATTAAAAAGTGTGATCCTGATAAAGTTGTGTTTGTGATTGGTGCATCACTGAAAGGGTATGAGAAATATCTGTTAGATCATGCTAAGAAATTTGAAATCTTTGCATTTGTTCCTGCTACGATTTCTAAAGCCAGACTGCATGCTTTACAAAGATGCAATGTTTCGATTCGTGTTGCAATTGAACCAAGCAGCATGGGAATCTATAAATCAATTGCGTATGAAATCTTTAAGAGAAATGCATCTGTTCTATTAGCTCTCGATGGAAATTCCTCTGTTGTCAATCTTGTACAGGAAGCAAAGAATGCAAAGTATCCTTGTCGTATTTTTATAAATCCACATTGTAAGATGCTGAAGAAGAAGGCAGATAGTCTATTGGGCTATGTCACTTTATTACAAGATTCCAACAATGAAGAAGATGTATTAAAATATATCCATGCGTAAAAATATATTATTTGAAAAAAAGACATCTGGTGGTACATTACGTGTCGTTGATACCGTTTTAGATGATGAAGCAGTAAGCTTTTTATTTGTGAATGATACGTATCAATCTGCGATGTATCTGAGTGAAGAAAAAAAGTATGATCTTGTATTTCCGTATATGAGAAGATTTGATTATGCTTTTTTTGTGAATCCAGAGATCCAGAATACATTTTTGATTGGTGGTGGCGGATTTGCGTATCCAAAGTTTTATGTGCATACATATGGAAATGCTGAAATTACAGTTTCTGAAATTAATACAGATGTAATTTCTGTTGCGTTTCAGTATTTTGGATTACATGATTTAAGTGAAGATGAAACAAAGAGAATGCATATTGTGAATGAAGACGGCATTGAGTATTTAAGAGAATCTAAAAAGAAGTTTGATTTGATTATCAATGATGCTTTTACTGGAAAAAAAGAACAGAGAAGAGATGAAGAAAGTATTCAAATCATTCATGATGCTTTAAATGAAAAAGGAATTTATATTGTGAATGTTCCAACGGCTTTGAGTGGTCCATTTGCGAAAAAAGGCAATGCATTCCGTAAATTATTACAGAATCATTTCAAACACACTGTTTTACTGGCAACCCAGGAAGAAAAACAACCATTTGAGAAGCAAAATGTATTAATGATTTCCAGTGATAGCGAACTATTATGAAGACAAAAGAAACGAAAAATTTAGAGAAGGCATTAGATGCCTTGAGTAAAGCAAAAAGAGAATATGGCTGTGAAGAAGTGACAATTGGATTTAAAAGCAGTGGTCATGGAGATGAAATCGTTGACTATATGACAATGGATGCAAAGGGTATCTTTAAATGTTATGAATTGAAAGTGACATTACAGGATCTTAAGACGGACAACAAGAAATCTTTTTATGGAGATTACAATTATCTTGTTGTATCAAAGAGCCTCTATGCTAAAAATCCAACATGGGCAAACTATATTCCTCCATACTGTGGAATATTAGTTGGGGAAGAACTGACAGTTAAAAAACAGGCAAAGAAGAAAGAGATTTTAGATGAAACTAGAAAAATGCTGGAAGATTCTTTGTTGCGTTCTGTATTCTGGAAGTATGAAAACTATAAAGATGCAAAAGATCTATCTAACATGCGTGAATTAAAAAAACAGATTCAGGTATGTCAGGATGCTTTGCTTGAAAAAGAAAGGGAAAACGAAAGATTAACATTTACATACCATGACTATGAGTTTTACTATCGTAAAAATCATAGAGATCCATCTTTTACTCTTGAACAGGCTGCAAAAAATGAAAGAATGCAAAGTGCATGTCGAGAAAAAGAAGGGTATACATGGATGAAAACAGATGGAAAATATGTTTGTCCATCCTGCAGGAAGGAAGCTATCTGTTGTGAAGGAATACAGCAGTTAACAGAGTTTTGTCCATTTTGTGGAACAGATCTTAGAAAGTAATATATCGTATGAAGAAAATAACGATTGGAATCGTAGCACATGTAGACGCAGGAAAAACAACATGCATAGAAAGCATGCTTTTTCATGCTGGTGTGATTAGAAAAGCGGGTAGAGTAGATCATAAAGATACAGTGATGGACTTTGATGAACAGGAAAGAGGACATGGTATTACGATCTATTCAAAAGAAGCACATTTTACGTGGAAAGATGCAGATGTATACGTGATTGATACACCTGGGCATGTAGATTTTTCAAGTGAAATGGAAAGAAGCTTACAGGTGCTGGATCTTGCAGTGGTGGTAATCAACGGGCAGGATGGGGTGCAGTCACATACAGAAACAATTTTCCAATGTCTGGAACATTATCATGTACCATTTATCATTTTTGTAAACAAGATGGATATTGCCCATTTTACGAAAGATGAATTACTGGAAGATCTTAGAAAACATTGCAGCGATATGTGTATTGACTGGGCTTCTAGTGATAAAGATGAAATGCTTGCGATGATTGATGATGATATTCTGCAGGAATATTCACAAACGGGTGTTATTGATTTTAAATTGCTTCAGGATGCATTTTATGAAAGAAAGTGGTTTCCGGTTTTGTTTGGATCTGCTTTGAAAAATGATGGTGTGGATGCCTTATTGAATTTGATGAATGAAATTTCTAGAGAAGTTGAATATCCAGATAGTTTAGGTGGTCGTGTCTATAAGATTTCTATGGATGATGCTGGTAATCGTCTTACGCATGTGAAAATTACAGGTGGCATATTAAAAGCAAAAGATGTGATCAATGAAGAAAAAGTTGATCAGATTCGTGTATATAACGGAACAAGCTTTGTGATGGTAAAACAGGCAGAAGCTGGAATGGTTGTCTGTTTGAAAGGGATTCAGTCATTAGAAAGTGGACAGGGCATTGGTTTTGAAGAAGGTATCAATGAACCAGTTTTAGCAGCATATATGAATTATGAACTTGTTTTGCCAAGTGGGGCAAATGCATTGGTACTTGCGGGTGCATGCAAACAACTGGCATCTATTGATCCAACACTTGCGATTAGTGTGGATGAGAAAACAAAAAGAATCCATGTACAGATCATGGGTGAGATGCAGATGGAAGTTCTGCAGAAAAAAATTGAAGAACTGTCTGGAATCAAGGTTGGCTTTTCAACAGGCAGAATCGTTTATCAGGAAACAATTAAAGAAGCAGTGGAAGGTGCTGGTCACTTTGAACCATTGCCTCACTATGCAGAAGTGCATGTTTTACTAGAACCATTGAAACAAGGAAGCGGAAAAGAAGTAAAGAGTATTGTCAGTACAGATATGGTATCTTCTTCCTGGCAGAAAAGTATTTTGTCTGCGTTAGAGAAGAAGCAGCATCGTGGTGTATTGACTGGTTCTTTATTGACAGACGTTAGAATTACACTAGTTGCGGCAAAAGGTCATATCAAGCATACCGTTGGCGGAGATTTTCGACAGGCAGCGTGTAGAGCAGTCAGACAGGCATTGATGAAGGCAGAGTCTGTGCTGTTAGAACCTTATTATGCATTTGTTCTAGACTTGCCAAATGAATCTTTATCGAGAGCTTTATATGATCTGGAAATGAAAGGTGCACATGTAGAAGTGGATACCAATGATGATGGCTCGATGCATATTCATGGAGATGGTCCTGTCAGGACAATGATGAATTATCAGAATGAAGTAGTTTCCTATACAAAGGGAAAAGGTAGATTTCAGGCATCGTTGAAAGGATATTTTCCAACGTCACAACAAGATGAAATCGTTGCTTCCTTTGACTATCATCCTGAAAATGATTTGAAAAATCCAAGTGATTCTGTGTTCTGTGCAAATGGCAGTGGATTTAGTGTTCCATGGGATAAGGCCGATGAGTATATGCATATTCAGCCAAAGGAAGAATCGAGTGTTTCTTATCAGAATGTGCGCTATAAAGTATCGAATGAAGATCTTAGCTATATTGATTCTCTAACTGCAGGTAAAAATCGTAACCTGGAAAAAATGGAAGCAAAAAAGCGCGCACAGGAAAAAGAAAAGCAGGAAAGAGTCAGAGTGGAAGAATTACGAAAAGTACAGGCTTCTAAAAATCTTGAAGAATTATTGATTGTAGATGGCTATAATATGATTTATGCATGGGACAGTCTGAAAGGAATTGCCTATGAAGATATTGGGCTGGCACGTGATCAGCTGATTACATATCTGTATAACTATCTTCCCTATCTGGAACATGATATATGGGTCGTATTTGATGGATATCAGGTGAAAGGCAACATTGGAACGACACTTCATAAAAAAGGATTGACGATCATTTATACAAAAGCGGATCAGACGGCAGATGCATATCTTGAAAAGAGTGCATATGATTTAAAGAACCAATATCGTGTTACGTATGCTACGAGTGATGCATTGATTCAAAATGCGGTATTTTCACAGGGAGCATTACGTATGAGTGCGAAGGAACTGGAATCTAGATTAATATTAAAGAATGTGATTTTGAAATAGAATTGAGGGGAAAAAGTATGATAGGAGTCATTTTAACGATTGCGATATTTCTTTTTACAGGATTTATGGCTGTGATGAAAGGACAGAAATTATTTTCACTGTTTCTGACAATTTTTGCATTTAGCTTAACATTTGAAATGGTTGTTTCTACATATGGACAGACATCTACAACAATGGCAATTGCTTTGGGTGCTGCAGTTGTTGCAGCAATTCTTGCACAGTATGCTGAGAAGTTTGCGTTCTTTCTTCTGGGTGTTGTAGCGGGTGTATTTTTAGGGTATCTTCTAATTCCTTTTGTACATGGAATCAGTGGAAATCTTCAGCTTGCTGCGGTAATCATCTTTGGCGTTATTTTTGGCGCAGTTACAGCACATTTCCATAAAATCTTTATTCGTATTGCAACTGCATTTATTGGGGGAAGGATCTTAAGTGTTGGTGCATTATTTACAATATTTAACATGATGCATCTAACGGATTTTGCATCCAGTGATATTTTGACAAGTATGAAAGCTACAAGCATGTATATGACAACAACATTTGTGAATCAATATGCAACGTATATTCTTGCAGGTGCAATCCTGTGTGCTGTGATTGGCTTCTTTGTACAGGGAAAAAGGCATTGATGCATGGCAATTCTTGTAAAACCAGAACGAAAGGAATTGTCCTTTGTGAAAAAAATACATGAAAATGCAAAGACAATGGCATTTCAGGAGCATACCGATACATATACAGAAGAACAGCTGGATGGGTTGATGTATAAGATGAATCAGGATGATCCACATTTCTTCTATCGTTTTGTGTATTGTGATGGTTGTCAGGATTTTGTATCTGAAACTTCATGGAAATATGATTCTAAACTGGATGCGTATATATGGAGCGTAATTGTACGTAGTGATCTTAGAAAAGCTGGCTATGGTCATGAATCATTACGCCTCATGAAAGAAGAAGCAGTGAAATATGGAATTCCTGCTTTTGTATGTGAAATTCATGACAGGAATGATATTGGAGAAAAGTTTTTGATTCAGGAAGGATTTCAATGCATTCATACAGAAAACAATCATAAAAGATATCGTCTGGTACTAGGAAACTAGTACTTTTCTTTTGGATTGGTCTACAATAAGTAGTATGAAACAAGAAGATGTGATTCGTTTTTATGAAGGTGATGTGAAGGGAAATGATCCATTTTATTCTGATCCTAAAGCATATGTAACATGGAATGCACTGTTATTTCCTGGCTTTGAAACAGAGAAGGCAAGAAGTGAAGAAAACAGATATTTAAATCCTGTATTTTTGGATCATATTCCTGAAGTGATTGATATGAGTGTGCAGTTGATCCATTGCATGTCAAAAGCAAAAGAGGATCTACATGTGTATCGTGTAGAACGTTTTGTGGACTATGCATGTTTTATGAAAGAAAAGAGAATCACTTCATTTCTTTCTACTTCTACTGCAGGCTTTTTAAATGCCTATCAGGATAAAAAACAGTTAGTGTTAATGGATATTACAATTCCAAAGGAATGTTACTGTGCTGATTTTTCTATGCTTTTAAATGAATATAAAAAGAGTGAAGAAAAAGAAATCTTATTGCCGCCATATTTGTCTTTTGACTGTTACGTACTTGAGAAGCCTTTGGAAATACAAAAGATTTCCGATGGAGAAGGAAATCCAGTCAAGATCTATTGCCATATAGATATGAAGGGCTTTGACTTTCCTGTTTTAGATGATTGTGATGCATGCAATGAAAAGTATATACAGGCAGCTAAACGTGTGTATGCTGCACTGAATCATAAAGATGTTTGTGAGAAAGAAGATATTGAAAAATATCTAACATTAAAAAAATGGATCCAGAAGGAAATTATCAAACATATAAATAATTATTGAAAACGCTTTCTGTACGATGTAAAATAATCCAGGATTTGGAGGTTTTCATGATTAAGGATGTGTTCAATTCATTGATGAATGATAAGGTCCGCACTTTTTTTTGCTGGATCACATTTACAATTACATCAATGTTTATTTTTTTGTTTTTTACAGTTGCGATGAGTGATGCCGTTGGTGTTACGATGATTCGTGGGAAAAGTGATATTCCTACGATTCTGATGGTTGCTTCTGTTATTTTATGCTCTGTTGAAATTGTATTTGCGAACGATTTCTTTATTAAAAATAAAGCAAAGAGTCTGGCAGTACGTCTGGTATGTGGGGCAACCTATACGCAGAATGCAAGTTATCTGTTATTACAGACAGTTTTAATTCTATTAGTTGCATTACCTGTGGGAATTATTGGAGGCTTATGTGCGTTACCTTTGGTGAATGTACTTCTTGAGAATATGATGCATACAGATATTGAAATTACATTGAATTTTCAATCTGTACTATGGGCATTCATCGTTCTTGGATATGTTATTTTCTGGACATTGTTGTTAAACTTATCATTTTCCTATAGAAACAGTGCAGCACAGCTGTTGAACCCAAATGGATTAAAAAATCCACAGCCAAAGGAATTGAATATTGGCGGCAAGGTTGGAAAAGTGTTTGGTAAATTCCTGCATATTGCATTATGGATTGCACCAATTCTTATGTTCTACTATCAGAAACAGCTTGTACTTCCATGTACATTTGCTTCTTTAGCTGGATATGTTCTTTTATTAAATGATTTATTTTTACCTTTCTTAAATACATTGATAAAAAATAAAATATCTAATGCGGAAAGTATTGTTTCGATTGGATTTTTCAGACAGGATCTGAAAGTGCTGCGATTGAGTCTCATGTTGTTTATTGTCAGTGGAACATTGTTGATCTCTATGCTGACAAGTACAGATAATCCAATCTATCAGGTATTAGTATTAATTACATATATTTCCATGAATGTTCTTCTTGCGATGTCTATTATGTTTAAATTTGCAAATGAAGTGAGTGATCGTAAATTGAAGTTTAGAACACTGTCTCATATTGGCTTTCTGGATTCTGCAAAGAGCCGCATTATTCTGAAAGAAGTATTCTATCTATATTTGTTTATCGTTGTATCTATTTTGATTTATCTCGTGAATATATTTGCGACATTATATTTAGGCGGCTTGTTAACAATGAAAACAATGTCAACGTTATTGATTGGCAGTATCATTCCAATCTGTATTTGTGGAGTCATTTCTGTATTCTATTACAGAAGTGCTGTATTGAAGAAGTAACAGGAGAATTTGTATGAAAGAAAATATTGTATTAGAAGCAGTTCATTTAAAGAAAGTATATAACTATGCGACACCAAATGCGTTTGAAGCATTGCACGATATCAACTTCCAGGTACATGAAGGAGAATTTGTAGGTATCATGGGGCCAAGTGGTTCTGGTAAATCTACATTTATTAACAATATTTCTACAATTGATGAATGTACGGAAGGTAAAGTATTGATCAATGGCAAGAATGTCAGATCTATGTCTGCCAATGAAATTGGACATTTCAGATACCAGAATCTAGGGTTTATCTTCGAGGATTTTAACTTGCTGGACACACATACAATGTATGAGAATATTTCTATGCCTTTAGCACTTGCACATGTACCAAAGGCAGAAATTGAAAAAAGAGTAAGCAATCTGGCAAATGAGCTTCAGATTACATCTCTGCTTCATAAATATCCAAATGAATGTTCTGGTGGTCAAAGACAGCGTGGAGCTATCTGCAGAGCACTGATCAATAATCCACATATCATTGTTGCGGATGAACCTACAGGTAATCTAGACTCTGTGAATTCCAGTGAATTATTACAGTTACTGCAGAAGATGAATAAAGAAAATGGCGTAACGATTGTTATGGTTACACATGATCCACTCATTGCTTCCTTTACAACGCGTCTTGTTTATATCAAGGATGGGAATATTGAAACAGTACTGGATAAGGGCGATATGAATCAGGATGAATATTTCAACCAGATCGTAGAACTCAATTCTAGAGAATCTAGGGAAATTTTAGCGAAGTAATTTGAAAAACTCGAACTTAAAACATTCGAGTTTTTTCATTTATATACTTCTTTTGCAACGGCAATGTATTTTTTTACGGAATTAAGCATTGGAGTGTGATACAGGATACCATATCCGATTTTCCATTTTTCAGATAAAGGAATACGCTGGATTTCTTCAATGGAATCAATGAATGGATTTGCGCTGATGAGTATTTCATCACTGTTTATACATTGATAGACCATTTCTACCTGATGGTCTAAATCAAAAGATTCATGGAGATAATCTGGATGATCTTGAAATACAGTTTTGATTTCATTGAGATAGGGTTCCGGCATCATCAAAGGGAGTATTGTTGTTGGAAATGCTTTGATTTGCTGAAGAGAAAGTGTATTAGAGGAAGCCAGTGGATGTTCCTTTCGCATGATACATTGATAATATCTATCTGTAAGAGGAATATATTCTGCATGTGCATAATGATTTGTGCCGATGTTAAATGTTTCCGCTACATCTTGAATGTCTTCATTGACTCTCCATTCTCCAGAATGGTTTGGGTTTACAATGCGTTTGAGTTGAATGTGTGGATATTTTTTATGAAAGGCAAGATTTACTGGATCAAGTAATGCTTGATGTTCATTGTTTCCAATGCGAATATATGGCGCCTGTTCTAAAGCAATACAGTCTTCTATGATTTGTTGTTTTCGTTTTAATAGTTCTTTTGCTCCAAGATAAAACACTTCACCTTGCTTTGTTAATGTGATGCCATTGTGTTTTCTTATAAAGAGTTTAAAGCCTAATTCATCTTCTAGAGCGTTGATTTGCTTCAGCATTGCCTGTTTACTGATAAACATATCTTTTTCGCTTGCAGAAAAACTGCCAGAATCAGAAACAGAAATAAATGTCTTTAATTGTTCATCATTCATAACGGTAACCTCTAGTTACCATTATAACAACTTTTATGTCATTCCTGTCAAATGAATCTGTTCTTAAAATGATATTGAAAACTTAACAGGAGGGAAAAGGTATGGATTTCAAGAAAATTCTATGTGGAACAGTATCACTTGCATTACTTGCAGGCTGTTCTACAGGTACTGCTTCAAGTTCTTTATTTAAGAGTGGAACATATGAAGCAGGCAGTGCGGGAAGAAATGGAGATGTGAAACTCACAGTTACATTTTCTTCATCAAAGATTGAAAAAATCGTTACAGAAAATGAAGAAACAAGTGGGATTGGTGATGTTGCGATTGAGAAGCTGATTGAAGAAACAATTAACACACAATCAATTCCAGATGCAGTATCTGGCGCAACAATTTCTTCAGATGCATTTATCGCATCTTTGAAAGATACAATCAAACAAGCTGGAGCAGATCCAGAAGCATTAACAAATCAAAATGCAGAAAATCAAGAAGTAAGCTATGAAACAAATGCAGATATTATCGTTGTAGGTGCTGGTGCTGCTGGAATGAGTGCTGCAGTAACGGCAAGTGAAGCTGGTAAATCTGTCATTCTTTTAGAAAAGAGTTCTTCTACAGGTGGAAATACGCCTGCTGCTATGAATGGAATCAACGCTGCAGATTCTGATGTACAGTTAAATAACAAGGATTATCAGGAAGCAAAAGCTTCTGTAGAAGGTTTAGAAGAATTACAGTTACAGAATGATCATGCAAAAGAAAATCTTGTAGATGCTTTTGCAGAAAAGTCAAAAGATGTCATTAACTGGTTTGCCAATGATTTGGGTGTAGATTTTGAAGTGGAAATTTCTAAAGATGATAGAAATGCAGTTCAGAATTATTACATGCTGCAGGCAAGAAAAGATGGTTCTACTGGAAGTACAATGATCAATGCGATTACAGCTGCTCTAAAAAACACAGATGTAAACCTATATACAGGTGTTGATGCATATGAACTTGTGCAGGATAAAGATGGAAAAATTACAGGTGTAAAAGCAAAGGATGCTAACGACAAAGAGATTACTTTTACTGCAGATAGCGTATTACTTGCGACAGGTGGCTTTGGGCATAATAATGAATTGATTGCAAAGTATAATGAAAAGCTTGCAAACTGTACAACAGATGAAATTGCACCTACAACAGGTGAAGGATTAGAAATGGCTTTACAGGTTGGCGCAAAAGCAGTTGATCTTGGTGAAATTCAAACATTCCCAGTTGTTGCAAAAGATTATGGCATGGTAACACCAAATAAACTTCCTGGTGGTTTCCCATTGAATGCAGTTGTTGTAAATGACAATGCAGAAAGATTTGCAACAGAAGCTTTCGAAATGGCAGATGCTATCTTAAAGCAGCCGCAAGGTCATGCATATATGATTTTTGCAGAGAGTCAGTTAAATGATGATTTAAAGAAGATGGTAGATGGTGGTTTTATTCAGGAAGCGGATAATGCAGAAGAACTCGCAGAAAAGTTAGGTCTTGATGGAGAAGCTCTTGCAGATACAGTCAACAATTTTAATGAAGATATTGCAGATGGTGTAGATGATGCATTTCATAAAGAAAATCCTGTGAAACTGGAAGATAAACTATATGGTTTCCAGTATGGTGTTGGTGCACATTATTTTATGGGTGGTATTCTCATCAATGAAAAAACACAGGTATTAGATGAAAATGAAGAACCGATTGAAGGCTTGTATGCTGCTGGTGAAGTTACGGGTGGCTTCCATGGAACACAGCGTATTGATGGATCTGGTTTAGGTGATTCCTTCGTATTTGGTAGAATTTCTGGAGAAGAATTGTCAAAGTAAGCAGGAAATGAGATATCAGTCAATGGATAGATATCTCATTTTTTATATACTTTTTTTTGTATTTCATACCGAAGTGAACGTAAATATTGTAAAATACGTGTATAAAAATACAAATAGGGGGAAATTTATGGGACTAGAGAAAGTGATCCATGTAAATCGATGGGGTGTTTTTGAAGTATCTTTGAATGGAACAGACGAGGGGAATCCATTTGTTGAACAGACATTGACAGGTATCTTTACATCGAAAGATGAAAGTGTGTGCGTCAATGGTTTTTATGATGGAGATGGCGTCTATAGAATTCGTTTTATGCCTTCTTATGAAGGAGAATATTCTTTTGTCTTGCATGCAACATTCACAAAACAAGTGTTTTCTGGAACGTTTGTGGTAGATCCACCAAAGGCAAATAATCATGGCCCAGTGCATGTACATGATACATATCATTTTTCATATGCTGATGAGACACCTTATATTTCCATTGGTACAACAGCATATGTATGGTATTTACAGAATGAACAGACAAAAGAACAGACACTCAAAACATTACAAGACTCAGCTTTCAATAAATTACGCTTCTGCATTTTTCCAAAACACTATGTATATAATTTTAATGATCCAGAATATTTTCCATACGTTGGAACACCAATGGATGCTTCTATATTGAATGAAAGTAACTTCATGGATTACATGGGGAAAAATGAAGGAAATAATTTTGATAAAACTAGATTTGTTCCGGAATATTTTAGAAATATTGAAGAACAGCTGCAGAAGTTATGTGATCTTGGAATTGAAGCGGATTTGATTCTGTTCCATCCATATGATCGCTGGGGCTTCTCTTCTATGACTAGAGAAGAAGGTGAATTGTATTTGAAGTATATCATTGCACGTTTTGCGGCGTATCATAATGTATGGTGGGCAATGGCAAATGAATGGGATCTATTCCAGAATAAATCTGCAGAAGACTTTGAATATCTTGCAAACATTTTAGTGAAGAATGATCCATATCATCATTTACGTTCGATTCATAACTGCTTGAAAGTATATGATCAATCAAAGGACTGGATTACACATGTTTCTTATCAGAGAATTGACTTATACAAAACAGTAGAAGTTACAAATGAGCTCAGAGAACAGTATCATAAGCCAGTTGTTGTGGATGAAGCTGGCTATGAAGGAAATATTCAGTATGGCTGGGGTAATTTGACTGCTGAAGAAGAAGTGAGACGTTTCTGGGAAATTGCAATGCGTGGCGGATATCCAGGACATGGCGAAACATATCTGAATGAAAATAATATCTTATGGTGGTCTCATGGTGGTAAACTGCATGGGGAAAGCCACTTGAGATTTGGCTTCTTAAAACAGATCATGCAGGAAATGGGTGGCAGTGAAATTGCACCTCATCAGATTGAATGGGACAGTACATGTGCTGTTAGTGAAAATGACAAGGAAGAAAAGGCGAAAGGTCAATATATTTTCTATTTTGGCTTCCAAAGGCCTGGATGCAGAGATTTCTTTATTGATGATGAAACAGATTACGCAGTTGATGTGATTGATACATGGAATATGACAATTCGCTATGCAGGTGTATTCCACGGCCGCTTTAGAATTGCACTTCCTTCAAAGCAGTACATGGCTGTTAGACTGAGAAAAGCAAATGAAGCGGACTTGATTCGTGAAGTTGATTCGGAATATAAATCTGTTCGTCTAAAAGAAGAACATCCATTTGTAGCGGCAGAAGAAAAGAAAGAAGAGCCTCAGGAAATTCCACCTGTACAAAAAACACCATTGATTCATGATGATCTGGATGAAGAAGATTACCTTGAACCAACAACGATCAAAGAAAAAGTTCAGCAAATGAAACCTTTTGATGAAGAAGAGGAAATTGTTGAAAATGATCTTGATGAAGATATCAGTGAAGAAGTGGAAATCAAAGAAGAAGCAGAAGAAACAAAGGAAGAAGATCTGGATCTGAGTGAAGTGAAAGAAGAAAGTGATGATGAAGCAGAACTTCCTGAAATCGTTACAGCTTCTATTCCTGTTTTTCACACAGATGATGAATTAGAGGAAGAAAAAGAAATTGATAATTTAGATGTACCAGTCAGCTTCTTTAAGCGCAGCGAATGATGTTAAATGACATTGATTTGTATCAGTGTTAAAATGTGATTATTCATTGGAGGAATTATGGAACAGTTAGAATTTAAATTTGATACACAGTTATTGATTGATGGTCATGATCTTGATGAAGATAAGATCAATGACTATATTACAGAACACTTTAAAGGTGACTGTCTATTAGTTGTTGGAGATGATACTTTAATTAAGATTCATTTCCATACAAATGAGCCATGGCAGATTCTTGAATATGGTCAGTCTATTGGTGATATCTATGACGTTGTTGTAGAAAACATGCAAAGACAAGAAGAAGGCTTAAAAGGATAAAAAGAAATCACGGATTCAGAATCCGTGATTTTTAAATACTTCATTCATAATTTCTGGATATTTTTCAATTGGAAAGGATTGTCTGGAATATATTTTGTTTCCATAATCTGCAAGATATCCATGTAACCATACTCCCATGCATAATGCATGGAAGATATCCGCTGTCATTGTTAATAGTCCTGCAAGGATTCCAACAAGCAGATCTCCTGATCCTGCCTGGGCTAGTGACTGGTTTCCGCTTTGGTTGATATATACATCTTCATTTGGAGATACAACGATTGTATTTGGCCCTTTTAGTACAACATAGACTTTGTTTTTGCGTGCAAATTGCTTTGCGTATTCTAATTTGTGATCTTTGATGACTTCAATTGGCTGATTGCAAATGGAAGCAAATTCTCCTAAATGTGGAGTGATAATGACAGGACAGTTTACAAATCTTAAGATCCATGTATTTTTGACAAGCAGACGCAATGCTTCTGCATCTAGTATGACGGGCTTTGTAGATTCTTGTAGAATCATATCCATGCATTCAACTTTACGTGGCATACAAACTGCACCAGAACCAAATGCAATTGCTTTTGCTTCTTTGATGCGTGGGTATAGTTTTTCTTCGTAGTTGTTATAGTTGAACGGGTGGAATACTGGCGTAATATGATGTGCAGCTACGATTGGATAGATTTCATCTGGACAGGAAACATTGATATAAGGAGTGCCAACGGTTTTAGCTCCTATGATATTTAAGCTTAGTGCACCAGCACATCCATAGCTCCCTCCAACAAGATATGTTTTTCCATACGTCCCTTTATATGCATTGACTGGTTTTTTTGGGAATAAAGAAAAGAATCGTTCTTCATTCATTTCGTAATACTTTGTCGGAATTGTGTGTGGTAAATGTAAATCAATCAATTTACATGTATCAAACAATTGATGTTCTTTTTGAAGCATATGAAATGGTTTGTAACAATCTAATGCAAATGTAATTGTTGAATGAATTGCATCTAGATCATGATAGTCGCTGTCTGCTTCTGCACCACTGTTGATATCAATGGAATAAACAGTTTTGTTGGATTGATTGATATATCGAAAAATATTTCGGATATTCTTCTTTAATTCACCATGATAAGAAAACCCATATACCGCATCAATAATTAAATCCGCCTGATCAATATATTCTTGTTTATATGAATAGATATATTTTGAATCAATCTGTTTACTTGCGTAGATTGCTTCGTTACTGACGGGTTCTCCATCAATGGGAAGAATTTTAAATGTGTAGTCTTTTAAATATTTACAGATGGTATAACCATCTCCGCCATTATTTCCTTTTCCAGCAAGTACAACGATGCTGTCCTGCCTGGAAAATGCATGCATGATTTTATCTGCGATGAGTCTGGATACCGTTTCCATGATTTCTAGTGATGAAAAGCCTGATAAAGACTCGATTTTCTGCATTCCTTTTCTATCAATGATCATACTGACTTCTTTCTTGCATTAATGATATCACATGTTATTTGAAAACTTGTGAAATAAATGTATGTATTATGATAAATATGCTATAATTTGAATATAACAAAGGGAGGTATGATCATGCCAGCAAAGAAAACAGTCTCAACAACAGAGACTAAAAAAGCAGCAGTGAATACAGAAGAAGCTAAGAAAGATACAACTGTAGAAAAGACAACTGCGAAGAAAACGACTACAAAGGCTGCTCCTAAGAAAGCAACAGCGAAAAAGGCTGCAGATAAAAAAGAAACTGTAGAAAAAGAAACAGCTAAAAAACCAGCAACAAAGAAGGCAACTGCTAAGAAGCCTGCTGCTAAAAAGACAACAACAAAAAAGACAACAAAGAAGGTTGAAGAACCAGTTGTTAATAAAAAGTCTGTAAAGGATTATGAAGATATCATTAACTGGAAGAAGGGCGAAGCTCATGCAATGGATTGGCTCTATATCGAAGTGAATGCAAATGATCTTTTAACAGAAGTTGAAGCAGGTGTAGATAGATCG
>ERZ507062.466-NODE-466-length-15605-cov-15.0001_pt1 | contig 15605 bp, 13 predicted proteins | sample MGYA00513786_ERZ507062 | MGnify/ENA metagenome assembly ERZ507062 | reverse complement strand
CATGGGAACTTGAATATCAGAGGAAACAGGAGATGCGACGAAATCAGCCTGCTCGAACTAAGAAAAGATCATATGATATAGAATTATAATTTCTTTAAAAAGAGGCGCATGGATCAGCAACTCCATACGCCTTTCTATATTCCAATGTGAAACTTGTCTACAACAGCTGTTACAGTCTCATACCTATAGCCCAATTTCTATTACTTATTCTTTCCACAACAAAATTTATACTTTAATCCACTTCCACATGGGCACTTCTCGTTTCGAGATATTTTCTTTTTTACAGATATATTTTTATCTTTACTATCTTCTAGTTCTTCTCTAACCAGCGGTGGGAAATCCATATCAATAATTCTATTTGTTAGAAGATGATATGGATTAAGTAAATCATCAACAACCATCATTGTAACTTTACTTGTATCTCCCATTTCACCATTAAAACTTGCTGAATACGACTGTATCACCCCAAATTCATGCATATGATATTCAGGAGAAGGATCACAGTCAACCAACATAATATCTCCTACCGTATTTGATTTTCCAGTCAAAAAAATTCCAATGGCAGATAGTTGTATAATCTTTCTCAGAGAATTACTATAATTTTTATCAATGCTAAATATGTTGTCATTATTAAATACGCGTAAATCATCTCCAATTAAAGCTGTATACAACAGACTACAAGCATTTTCCAATGATTTTTGAAGAGCAAAAATCATCAATGTTTCAGCCAGTAATATTTCTTCTATTTTTTCAAATTTTGTTACCAAACATTTTTCTAGTGGTTTAATACTTTCTGGCACTACATCTAAAGGACACGCCACTATCTCCTTCTCGAAAACCATAAACATAGTATGTATGTCCTCAGGTTTAAGTTCTTCCACGAGAGCATTAATCGATGAATTAATCAGTTTTTTGTATAGTTTAGATTCTCGAAATGCTTCCGCAGCTTTTTCATATTCCTTTTCAGCTAAGAATGGTACTCCTGCTGGTGCAGTTATAGGTCTATATTTACTATATGGGTCCAATGCCTTCGCAATCTTAGGATTTGAAATCTCTAACTCCTTAACACATTCTTTTATAAGAGCGTAAATAGTGGCATGTGCTCTTGCAAATATCTGTATGTCCTTATCAGGTAATGGTGTAATCCCTTGTAATACCGTCTTATAATCATCCGTATGTTCATTAGCATAAAGATACCCATAAAACTGGTTATTTCCGTGTTTTGCCGCCTCATGAAACATTGAATATTGGGGTATCACATATTCTTCAGATTTGCAAGTGAAAAGCCTTAGATATGTATCATTGACAATATTTGTTTCTGTTCTTTTCTGTATTGCTTTGCATAATTTGAATACTTCAGATCTAAAATCCACTGTTATCACCACCTTAATTATCTCTTTAATCTGCGTTTTTCTTCTGCAGCATATAGTTCTTTCTGTATAAGTTCTTTTATCTCATGTTCACCCACATGCTTAATGGTTTCATTAATTGAGTATTTTTGAGTAACATAAACCACATTATCGTTATTTAATAGGTTAAGAACGATATTCGGTATAATTCTCCTTGATAGATACAAGAATTTCTCAAACAGAAGTCGTTCGCCAGTTTCATCATTTAGTACAAATGGTCCCCATTTTTCTGGATGATAACGGCAAAGCGATCCCATAATAAAAAGCGCTGCATACATATTGAACAAAGGCGGCAATGTAATCAACTGTCCATTCTTTATAAAACCAGCTTGTAAATAAGGCTGTCCGGAAAAGGAAATCCTTTTTATGTCTTTTCCGGACATCTTTTTCCTTAAGATAAGATAATCCCTGTCTGATTCACGTTCATGTCCTACTTGCGGTAGAAGATAATTTTTCTCAAAACCCTCAACATTATTTAAAACTGCACTAATAGCTTCAACCTTATTTTTGTTTAAATATAATCGTTCGATTGTTCCCGTTGGTGTATTAAAAAGGTCAAGAAGAAGCGTATTACCATTTTCTTGTGCATAACATTTTCTATAATCCTGATCGATTTCAACAATAGATGATAAGAAATCCATCATCTTCCATTCACCACACTTTGTCAAATCCTTTTCGAACCCTAGTATTCTAGCAAATTGATGTATACCTCCAGTATTAGGATCTCCAAAAACAACATTAGCCTCTGCGATATATGTACTTATAGTAGAATCTATTGCTGTCATGCCATGATTTTTTATTTCAGGTCTCTTACCTGTCATCAATGAAGTCAATCCCAATAGCAGATTAGTTGCTCCATAATACAAAAGTAACGGCGATATCTGAAGATTTGCACTCTTACTTGCTTTAAAATATTCATTTGCCTGCAGGAAAGACCCAATAATTGTGTTTATTGTATCTTCATCCTCATCCAAGGAATGTTCCTTTAAATATCTTGAAACGTTCGCCCGATATGAGTATTGCAGTAGTTCTCGCCACAAATCATCTTCTGGACTTTCTGTAAATATTTCTCTATTTATCATGGTTAACCTTTACCCTCCTATTAGATGTTTTTAAGACAATTTGATAGTATGTTCTTTATTTCTAAACTACACAGACACTCTTGCACGCAGAACCATTGTCTAAATGGCTTCATAATATAGTCATTCGCCCAGTTTCCAATCCTGCACAATACCTACTTCCATGTTATTTACAGTAAGAAGAATAATCGCTACCTGACTATTTTTCCTGATTTCTCTTACAAAATTAATGCATTTTCATCCGGCAAGTCCACATTTAATAAAATCAATATGATATCTTCCCTTTTCACGATTTCTCTAGCCTTCTGCAATGATAAAAGAAATAAGCATCTTTCTTTAAAGCCAGACATATTCCATCATTTAATTTTTGTCATCTTCAACAATCAATTCACTCTGCTTTCTTTCAAATTATATTAATTGTATCATTGCCAGTTTTATAAATCAAACCGTTAAATCACAATCTCCAACGGAAATTATCTTATAAGCAGCAAAAAGCTCCCGAAGGAGCTTTCCACGCTTTAAATATACACTAATTCTTTCAACACAATCTCTTCTGCTGCATTTCGGATATTATTCACCGCCCTGACCCATTCCATATGGTCATAGGCTTTCAATTCTTCCGTAATAGCTTGTTTTTCCATCATCTGACGCACCAGAATATCCATTCTCTCCTGCGCTTCATCGTCCACCGCATTCAGATGTTCTGTCAATCTGTCTTCCAACATATACAGTGAATACATTGCCGGACGATGCTCTTTCAGATATGTTTTCCGCAACATTCCGTATTTCCCATAATGCGGTTCTTCATCTGTACTGACAAGATTCGGATAGTAAATTCCGTCTGCGCCAAGTGTGTAGGTTCCACCCATTTTTTCAAATGTGCTTTTCATGTGTTATTCCTCCTTGAAATCAGCGATGTCCTTAGATCATCGCATAATATTTCAGGGCAGCCTTGATAGCATCTTCTTTCTCTTTCGGGCATTGTGGAACTCTTGCATTTTCTGATTTTGGAAGATTATAGTTTTCTCCCACTTCAATTCCACATTTGCGTTTTACCTGAGAAATATATAAACTTGAAACCTTCAAGCCAAATTCTTTCAGCACATAATCTTTGATTTCCTGATAGGTTGCTTTCAACTCGGCACTGGTGGCATCCAGCTCGTCCAGGTCTAAGTCGATCTCTATCGTGTCATCTGGTTTTTGTTGGGACAAAAGAACAACAGTCTCCACGTGCACCGTATGCGGAAACTGATCCACCGGCGTCACATCCTTAAGTTCATATCCCTTTGCTCTTAAGAACTTCACATCCCGCGCAAGCGTTGCACTGTCGCAGCTTACATACACAACTTTCTCCGGCTGCATATCCACGATCGTCTGAAGCAGGGATTCCTCACAGCCCTTTCTCGGCGGATCGACCACGATTACATCAGCGTGCGCCGTCTCTCCGTTATGTGTCTTTTCATATTCTTTATAATATTCCGGCAGAACTTCTTCTGCCTTGCCTACATAGAATTCCGCATTCGTAATATCATTGATCTTCGCATTATTCCTTGCATCGTCAATGGCCTGCGGTACGATCTCTACACCGTATACCTGCTTTGCTTTCTTCGCAAGGAACAGGGAAATGGTTCCGATTCCGCAGTACAGATCCCACACTGTCTCATTGCCTGTAAGACCTGCATAGTCCAGTGCCAGTCCGTATAACTTCTCTGTCTGGACCGGATTCACCTGGTAAAATGACAGAGGGGAAATCTGATACTTGATCTCACCGATATAATCTGTGATGAACTCCTGCCCCCACAGAAGGCGGATCGTATCGCCCATGATCACATTCGTCTTCGCCGTATTCGAGCTGAGTGTGATGCTTGTCATGCCCGGAATCTGTCGGAGACGTCCGACCAGATCATGGCAGTGCGGAATGGTCTTTCCATTGATAACCAAACACACCATGATCTCATCCGTTTTAAATCCGTAACGGAGCAGCACATGGCGCACCAGTCCCTTATGTTTCACTTCATCGTATGCCGGAATTTCAAATTCTTCCATAAAATCCAGGATACAGTTCAAGATCTCTTCATTCACTTCCACACCAAGTACACAGTCTGTATTCCCGATAATGCTGTGCGTTCTGCCGGCATAGAATCCGACGGTCACTCTGCCGTCTTTGTCTGTCCCAATCGGAAACTGTGCCTTATTACGGTAGCGGAACGGCTGCATCCCTTCCTCGTCCATGCCGACAACCGGATGCATAATCTCATCCAGAAGTTCACCCGGAACTTCTCCGATCCGCTCCAGATTACCGCGTACCTTAGATTCTTTAAATGCAAGCTGTGCCGGGTACTTCATCTCCTGTATCTGACATCCACCGCATTTTCTCGCCATCGGACAGACCACTTCCTCTACGCGGTCTTCCGACGGAGTCAGGACATTCATCAGGCGGGCATAGCCGTAATTCTTCTTGGCTTTCATAACCTTTGCCTCTACGACATCCCCTATAATGGCATCTTTGATGAACAGTGTATACCCGTCCACCTTGCCGATGCCTTCTCCTCCGACTCCGATATCTTCAATTTTAACCTTTACTACTTCATTCTTCTGCATCATTAAATAACTGTCTTTCTGATATTTGATTCAAACAGGCGGTTATATCCCAGCCAGTCATTACCTTTTTTATCTTTGAATAACTCTGTCAGGGTCTGCATCTTCGCATCTGCATTGTCAGCAAGATTCAGAGCCATCGCCTCGGCAAGTGCCGGTTTCTTCGGGGAACCGTATTCCAGTTCTCCATGATGTGCAACGATACAGTGTTTTAATTCGTTCGCAAGTTTCTCCGGAAAATCCGGGATATTGCGGACTGCATCTCCGATCATCTCCACACCGATCACGATATGTCCCAGAAGCTGTCCTTCGTCTGTGTAATCATTTTCCGGGAAAGATGACAGTTCCTTCGTCTTTCCGATATCGTGACAGATTGCCGCCGTGAAAAGCAGATCCTTATTCAGGATCGGATATGCCCCTGCCATGTAATCACAGAACTTCACAACACTCAGTGTATGTTCCAGAAGTCCTCCGGCAAACCCGTGATGTACCGTCTTCGCTGCCGAATGTCCCTTAAAATTACGGATAAATGTCTCGTCTTTTATAAAATAATGATCCAGTACTTGTCTCAGATACTGGTTGTCTACTTTCTTAATGTATCCAAGCAGTTCCTCATACATGCCATCTGTACTTTTCTCTGTTGTCGGCATATAATCGGCCGCGATGTATTCGCCTTCCTGCACCTTTCTGATCTGCTTGATATTCATCTGCAGATTATTGTTATAGCTGATGATCTCACCATATACCTCAATGAAATCCAACTCGTCATAGTCTGCGATCCCACCAGAATTCGGATCCCATACTTTTCCGTCCAGTGTTCCGGTCTTATCCTGAAGGATCAGATTATCATACGGTCTTCCGTTTCTGGTCTCCGCCGAACGCTTTCCTTTACACAAATATACATTTCTGATCGTTTCCCCTTCGTGAAGGGTATTGATATATCTCATCTTATTTCCTCTTTCTATATTCTATATCTTTATTTTACAACTGTCCCGGCACCAAAACATCCAGTCCGGCAGGCTACTCCTTACTTCCGACTGTCACGTCAAAGGAAATGTCCACATAACCACCGGATCCCTGTCTCTGTCCTTTGAGTCTGATCTTACTGCCGCTTTTCTGGTCCCGCAGTACACTCTGGTAGGCTGATAGTGATGTTATCTTCTTCCCTGCTGCCTCCGTAATGATATCTCCACTCTGGATCCCTGCTGCCATTGCCGGTGAATCCGTCTCTACGGTCCGGACATACACGCCTTCGGGAATTCCCTGCGCTTCGATTTCTGCCGTCACATCCAGTCCACGGATGCCGATATATGGCACCGCCTGACCGTTGGATAACAGTTCAATCTCTGATTTCAATCCTGAGATCCCATAACCAGTCACCAGTTCTTTGCTGCTGTTTCCGGATATGCCCTGGTCAATAATTCCAACCACTTCGCCCGACAGGTTGATGATCACACCTGTCCCGTCCTCTGCCGCACCAATGTCTGTACAAAGAAGCGGATAACTTCCGTCATCACCGTCCAGTTCATTTCTGCTGCTCGCAATTGTTCCGAATCCAACCGCTCCCGCATAACCGAACGGTTTTCCGAGAACCACCGCAGCATCTCCTTTCTGTACCGAACCGGAACTGCCAAGAGTTGCAATACTGATCTGCTGCCATGTTGACTGCGCGATGCTGCTTTTGGCTACAGCATAGATCGCAAATCCAAGACTTTCATCCTTCTTCTTCACAGAAGCCTGCTTCGTTGTCCCATCCGCGAATCTGATATGGATCTCTTTTGTATCTCTTAATATAGAAGTCTTTCCGTATATCAGAAGTTCCTGGCCATTATCCGCAATGATCAGTCCGGACACACTGTTCTTATTATCATAAGATTCTTCCGTCCAGTCCTGCTCTCCCGAGATACCGATGACCTCAACTACCGATTTTGCGGCTTCGGATGCTACTGAATTCATTGCTTTCTGAAGTTCTCTGTAACTGTCAATGCCAAGCGTCTGTACTGTACTGTCATTGCCGGTATCTGCAGTGGTTTCATCCGACTTTTCTTCCTCTTTTTCTTCCGGTATTACAACTTCCTGTGAATCTCCGGGAAACTTTTCATCAAGCCATGGCCTGAGCGCAGAAAAACTAATGCAGGCACACACACCGAACGCCACTCCAAGTCCTGCGATCCGAAGCAGATCTTTACGGTACTTTTTCCCGCGGCTGTTCTCATCTTTGATTGTTTCCTGCATAAATAAATACTCTGATTTTTCAGTTTTATTTCCAGGTTCGCCCTGTTCATTTTTCAGATGTTTCTGCTCATCCATCAGCTCTTCCGTCTCCTTTACAATCCTTTTTATAGTATACCGTATGGAATGGGAATGTTCAATATTATCCTTTTCTTTATAGCGTAAATAAGGTAGAATAGTTACTGACTAGAATTACTGTACATACAGTAACATAGAATAGATCCAGGTGAAAAACATGAATAAAAAAACATTAACGAAATTAGAATATCATAAAATTATTGACATCTTAATAGAACAGGCAACCTCTTTCGGTGGCAAAGAACGCTGCAAGAGATTGAAACCCATGACATCTCTTCCGGATATCAATACTGCACAGGAACAAACTGCCGCCGCATTTACCCGTATCATCAGGAAGGGACGTCCTTCTTTCGGAAGCTGCAACCCGGTCGGGGAATCTTTAAAGCGTCTGGAAGTCGGTGCAGCTCTTGGAAGCGGGGAACTCCTGCGCATCTGCAAGCTTTTGGAAAATGCAGGGCAGATCAAAGCCTACGGCCGTCATGAGACTGTAGACGATGCGGAAGATTGTCTGGATATATTTTTCCAGCAGATTGAGCCGCTGACACTGATCAGCACCGAGATACGCAGATGTATCATTGACGAAGATGAGATCAGCGATGATGCCAGCAGCACTCTGAAGCAGATCCGCCGCTCCATGAACCAGATCAACGATAAAGTACATTCTACCTTATCTTCTCTGGTCAATGGTTCACTCCGCACCTATCTGCAGGATTCGATCATCACAATGCGCGGGGACCGCTATTGTATCCCGGTCAAAGCCGAATACCGGAGCCAGGTATCCGGTCTGATCCACGATCAGTCTGCCACGGGCTCTACCCTGTTCATCGAACCAATGTCTGTTGTAAAACTGAATAATGACCTGAAAGAACTTTACGGCAAAGAGCAGGAAGAGATACAGATAATCCTTGCACGCTTAAGTGCCGATGTCGCAGAATATACAGAGTCCATCCGCACCGACTATAAAATCATGACGGAACTGGACTTCATTTTCGCAAGAGGGAACCTTGCAATTCTTATGAACGCAAGTAAGCCTGTCTTCAATACAAAGGGAAAAATCCATATCCGCGAAGGACGTCATCCTCTGTTAGATAAAAAGAAAGTCGTTCCGATCACCGTCACTCTCGGTGACACTTTCGACCTTCTGATCATAACCGGACCGAACACCGGCGGTAAGACTGTTTCCTTAAAAACGGTCGGATTATTTACCCTGATGGGACAGGCGGGACTTCATATCCCTGCACTGGACCGTTCGGAGCTGGCTCTTTTTGAAAATGTATATGCCGATATCGGGGATGAACAAAGTATTGAGCAGAGCCTCAGTACCTTCTCCTCTCACATGACGAACATCGTCTCGTTCTTAAAACATGTAGATGAACATTCTCTGGTGCTGTTCGATGAGCTGAACGCAGGAACCGACCCTACTGAAGGTGCCGCTCTCGCGATCGCCATCTTAAGCTATCTCCATCAGAGAGGTATCCGCACCATGGCAACCACTCACTACAGTGAGCTGAAAGTCTTCGCCCTTTCCACACCAGGTGTTGAGAATGCCTGTTGTGAATTTGATGTCGAGACGCTCAGTCCGACTTACCGTCTTCTGATCGGTATCCCGGGAAAGAGTAATGCGTTTGCCATCGCAGGAAAGCTTGGCCTTCCTGATTACATCATCGATGATGCCAGAACACATCTGACCGAACAGGATGAATCCTTCGAAGACTTGTTGACCGATCTCGAGACAAGTAAGCGTACTATCCGGAAAGAACAGGAAGAAATCGAGCACTACAAACGTGAGCTGGAACGTCTCGAAGAAGAGACCCGGCAAAAACGTGACAAATTAGAAGAACAGCGCGACCGCATCATCCGTGAAGCCAATGAAAAAGCGCATGAGATTCTGGCCGATGCCAAGGAAACCGCCGATGAGACGATGCGTAACTTCCACAAGTTCGGCAAGGCAAATATTTCCGTTGCCGAGATGGAAAAAGAACGTGAACGTCTCCGCAAGAAAATGAATGCCACACAGAATTCCATGAAGACGGATGCGAAAAAACCGAAAAAGACTTACAAAGCCAGTGATTTCAAGTTGGGTGAATCTGTCAAAGTACTCAGCATGAACCTGACCGGATCTGTCACTTCACTTCCGGATGCCAAAGGGAATGTCACCGTGCAGATGGGAATCTTGCGCTCCACAGTCAACATTTCCGATCTGGAGATCATCGACGAAGCGCCGGCATATTCATTTGCCAGAAGAACTCGTCAGACCGGCAAAGGTAAAGTTAAAATGGGCAAATCCCTTGCGATCAGTCCGGAGATCAACCTTCTTGGAAAAACGGTCGATGAGGCGGTGGCCGAACTGGATAAGTATCTGGATGATGCATCGCTTGCACATCTCAGTTCCGTAAGAATCGTTCACGGAAAAGGTACCGGGGCCTTAAGAGCCGGTATCCACAAATATCTGAAGCGGCAGAAACATGTCAAATCATTCCGTCTTGGGGCTTTCGGCGAGGGTGACGCAGGCGTAACCATTGCCGAACTGAAATAAAACAAAAAATGCATCTGCATATGGGAGGCGTATACATCTATGAATAAACAGAAAATACTGATCGTCGATGACGATGAAAATATTGCCGAACTGGTCTCTTTATATCTGGCCAAAGAATGCTTTGATACCATGATGGTCCACGACGGCGAACGGGCACTGATTGCCTTTGATACTTACAAACCGAATCTGGTCCTTTTAGATCTTATGCTGCCTGGTATCGATGGATATCAGGTCTGTCGTGAGATCCGCACCAGATCCAACACCCCGATCATCATGCTCTCAGCCAAAGGCGAAGTATTCGACAAGGTACTTGGTCTTGAACTCGGCGCAGATGATTATATTATGAAACCGTTCGATGCCAAAGAGCTTGTTGCCCGCGTAAAAGCTGTTTTACGCCGCTATCAGGTTGGTTCAAAACCTGAGACCCCTCAGGCAGATAAGGGAAAATGTGTCGAATATCCTGGAATTGAGATCAATCTGACTAATTATTCTGTCATTGTTGACGGACATACCGTTGAGATGCCGCCGAAGGAACTGGAACTTCTTTATTTCCTCGCATCTTCTCCAAATCAGGTCTTCACCAGAGAACAGCTGCTGGATCAGATCTGGGGTTACGAATACATCGGCGATACCCGTACCGTAGATGTGCATATCAAACGTCTCCGCGAGAAGATCAAGGATCACAACGGCTGGAGTCTCAGCACCGTATGGGGAATCGGTTATAAATTTGAAGTAAAATAACAGCGGGTAGATATCATGAAAAGTACATTATATTTAAAATTCATATTTATCTATATCATATTCGGATTCTTAAGCCTTTTTACAGCCGCAACGCTGACAGAGAATCTGGTCCGTACACCGATCTTTAACCGTGTAAGTAACAGCATGTACCGGGAAGCTACGATGGTTGCCACCAGCTATCTTCCCGGTTATTTTTCCGGTGAATTGCAGGAATCCGATACACAGATGATCTTATCCGGGATTGAGACCCAGCTGGATGCCGCAGTCTGGTTCGTTTCCAGGGACGGTAACATGATCGCTTCCGCTCATTCCGGTGAGTACCCATCCGCTCCGGATACGATCAAGGATTTTGATCCTGCCGAATCCGGAAGTGACCGTTCACAGACCGGTGATTATCACGGATATTTCGACAATGATGTCATCACTGTGACCGTTCCGGTAACTTACGGGTATTTTCCAAAAGGTTATCTGATGATCCATCAGTACACTACCGTCGTTGATACTATGACGGATATATTGATGCGTGGTGTGTATATCACACTCATCGTGATCTTCCTGCTCTCGTTCATTATCCTGCTGGCATTCCATTTCCTTGTCTACCGCCCGCTTCACAAGATCACCGAAGCTGCAACACAGTATGCTTCCGGCAATCTGGAGTATGAGATTCCGGTCACGACCGAAGACGAGATGGGTTATCTGTCTGCATCACTGAACTATATGTCTTCACAGCTTCGTGATATGGAAGATTACCAGAAGAAATTTGTGGCAAATGTATCCCACGATTTCCGTTCTCCGCTTACTTCCATCAAAGGGTATGTAGAAGCTATGACAGACGGAACTATCCCGCCTGAACTACATGAGAAGTACCTGAAGATTATCTTATTTGAAACGGAACGTCTGACAGACCTGACACATGATCTGCTGACATTAAATGAATTCGACACCAATCACCTGCTTCTCAACCGGGAGGTATTCGATATCCACGAGATGATCAAACACGTGGCGGCATCCTTCGAGGGAGTCTGCACCCAGAAGAAGATCTCTATTGAACTGGTCTTCGCAACAAAGCATCTGAATGTAAATGCCGACAAACGTAAAATCCAGCAAGTCTTATACAATCTGCTGGACAATGCCATTAAATTCAGCGATCCGGATTCTATTATTACCATCGAAACAACAGACCGCGGTGAAAAAGTATATACAGCAGTCAAAGATAATGGAATCGGAATTCCAAGGGCAGCACTCGGAAAAATCTGGGAACGTTTTTACAAAAGTGATCTCTCCCGCGGGAAGGATAAGAAAGGCACCGGTCTTGGACTTGCGATCGTGAAAGAAGCGGTGCAGGCACATGGTGAGAACATCACTGTAGTGAGTACGGAAGGGGTAGGAACAGAGTTTTCATTTTCACTTCCGAAAGCTGCAGGCTAATGTAACAGGGAATTAGCCCTTATCTTCCAAAAAAGAAAGTCACTTCTGCTCATATTCACAGAAATGACTTTCTTTTTTATTTTGTATAGAGTATCTTCTGCACTTTATCCGTCTTCAGATTCTCTTTTGTCACCCAGGTATATCCGGTATTCACTACAGCTTCATTTCCCATATCAAGAGAAGCTCTTGCCGCAGCCACCACGGTTGCGTATCCCATGCCGAATGGATTCTGCACGATCAATCCATCAACCGTACCGTCTTTCAGATCCTGGATCTCATCATCATTGGCATCAAAACCGATCACTTTTACTTTTTTCTCCATTTTATTTCTTTCCAGTCCATCAGCTGCCAGTTTCACAGAATCACCGTTTGCCGCAAAGCAGCCGGTGATATTCGGATGTTTGGCAAGGATGTAATCGACTACCTGGTCTTCTGTAATACTGTCTGCAGCCACTATATCTTCTCCGGTAAGCTGTCCATCCGGAAGTTCACTGTCTTTTGGACGGTAAGTTCCGGCATTGATCTCGTCAGATACTGTCTTCTGCATATTGCTCAATTCATCCATGTGATATACATTTACCACAGAAATATTCGGATGGTTTGCTGTCAGTTCATCCGTCACCGCTTTTTCTCTCTGAAGAGCAGCCTGTGATTTCGAATCCTGAATGAACAGAACTGCTTCCCCGCTGTCTCCCATCTCTTCTGCCAGTCTCTGTGCTGCTTCTGTTCCTGCAGCTACATTGTCCGTCGATACATCCGCAGCCACTCCCTGATAATCAGACCCGGAATCAAAAGTGACAACCGGGATCTCGCTGTCTGTTGCGAGATCAAACTGTACCTGGCAAGCCTGCAGATCTACAATTGAGATTCCGACCGCAACCGGATATCTGTCCAATTCTTCATCCAGAAGGTTCACCTGATCATCCACATTATCTGCTTTATCCGGTGCATTATACGTTACTTTTATCTTGTCTTTTCCTGTATATCCAAGGCTTGCATTCAGATCCTCTGCAGCCTGTGTCACGCCTTTCTTTACTTCGTCCCAATACTGCGTACCATTCGCCTTTCCTATAATAGAAATGTAGTCTCCCTTTTTCAGCTTCAGTCCGTTTGTATTATTATAAGCCGCCGGACTGATCAGGTCTAATTTGCCCTGATATTCCTTCTCTTCTGTCTTGGTTGTATTCTTCTCTGCTTCAATCTTCTTCTCTTCATCCGTTGCTTTCGGTGTCTGCTGACATCCGCATACAAGCAGTGCCGTACCAAGCAGCATAGCAATGATTCGATTTCTTTTCATTTTCCTCTCTCCTATATCCGGTATCATTTCTACCTGTATTATATTCTACTCCTATTTTCACTTCTATTTTTCTTATACTTCATCAGCATTCTATACTATACACCAAAACGGTGAAAATTTGTTGAATTTTTTATTGAAATTTTTCTTAATTTTAACCGGGATTTACCAAAAATTCAAAAGAACGTCTCTTTTCACCACCGAATATGCTTTTTCACAACAGTATCTGCTAACGCAAGTTAGTTATGACTAAACTTTTATGTATTTCCAAAAAAACATGTAATTTACTTGTTTATTTCAGCTTTTTGTATTATGATATGGACAGAGACAACGAATTGGTTTATGTCTAGAATTTAAACTCAAAGGAGGGTATAATACTATGGCACACGTAATTGGTGATGAATGTGTAAGCTGTGGATCTTGCGAAGCTGAATGTCCAGTAGGAGCTATTTCTCAGGGAGCAGAGCATTATGAAATTGATGCTGACGCTTGTGTAGATTGTGGAGCATGTGCAGCTCAGTGTCCAGTAGGAGCTATTTCTGAAGGCTAATCATTCGAAATAAGAAGCATATACAAAGAACCTGCCAACAGCAGGTTCTTTTGCATATTCAGGCAAACTCATGCGCAGTATTTATGTACTGCGCATTTTTCAACATTTTTGTTTCCCTCGACGGATTCTGACGAAATCGGTGCTTTCCCCTGTGCTATGATACATTTACCCATAAGGGACAAGTATTATAATATAAGGGGGTATCTAATGTGGGAAATCATACCAATGCTTTGAATACTTTAGAACAGATCAAACGCGAGACCAAAGATGATGCCAGACTATATGCATGTATCAGGGATCTCTACGAACAGGGTGTCTCCCTTTCCGATCTCAAAGCCCTGATCCCGGATATCAGACGGACCAGGGAACAGCTTCAGTTAAAACGCATGCTGCAGAATAACAACGAAGTGCTTCTCAACATGTTCAGCCAGGAGATGACATTTCTTCTGGATGCAAAAGAACGCCAGGAAGAGCTGGAATTCAAAAAACTGGACCAGCTGATCCGCCAGCAGCAATCCTTCCGGAAAGCTTCGGCCGATGCCGGTCCAGTAAAAAAATTAAAACGAATCTTCCTGTCTGCTTAGGTTCGCAAACTTTGTGTACTCACCTAACCAGGCCAGATTAACGGTCCCTACCGGACCGTTTCTTTGTTTTGCGATAATGATTTCTGCCTGTTTTTTGAACTCTGAATCTTTGTTATAGTATTCATCCCTGTAGATAAACATTACCACATCCGCATCCTGCTCAATGGCTCCGGATTCACGGAGATCAGAAAGCATCGGCCGCTTGTCCGGCCGGCTTTCTACCGCACGGCTTAACTGTGACAGCGATACAACCGGCACATTCAGCTCTCTGGCAAGTCCCTTTAACTGACGGGAAATGTCTGAGACTTCCTGCTGTCTGGATTCGGAACTCTTTCCTACACTTCCGGTCATTAACTGTAAGTAGTCGATGATGATGATATCCAGTCCGTGCTCCAGCTTATATTTCCTGCACTTTGATCTTAATTCCGAGATGGAGATACCCGGTGTATCATCAATGATCAGTTTCGACTGACCGATCACACCTGCTCCTTCAATCAGTTTCTCCCAGTCGGAATCTTTCATATTACCGGTTCTAAGTGACTGTGCATCTACCTGTGATTCCAGTGAGAACAGTCGGTTTACCAGCTGTTCCTTTGACATCTCAAGACTGAAGATGGCAACCGCTTTATTCTTCTTGAATGCCATATACTGTGCGATGTTCAGGACAAATGCCGTCTTACCCATGGACGGACGCGCTGCGATCAGGATGAAATCCGACGGCTGGAAGCCGGACAGTTTATAATCCAGATCGATGAATCCGGTCGGGATTCCTGTAACGGTTCCCTTACTCTTAGATGCCTTTTCAATCTTATCCAGCGCATTCAGGACCACCTGCTTGATTGGAACATATTCGCCGGTCGTTCGTCTCTGTAATAACTGGAACATGGATTTCTCGGTCTGCTCCATGATAGACTCCAGAGGTTCTTTTCCGGCATAGCACATATTTTCAACCTCTTCATTCAATTTGATCATCTTACGCATCACAGATTTGTCTGCCACGATCTGTGCATAATATTTCACATTCGCAGAAGTCGGCACTGCTGTCACCAGGTCTCTGACAAATTCCAGACTGGCAA
>ERZ507062.428-NODE-428-length-16761-cov-3.98414_pt1 | contig 16761 bp, 17 predicted proteins | sample MGYA00513786_ERZ507062 | MGnify/ENA metagenome assembly ERZ507062 | reverse complement strand
GAAGAGACCCTCTTCGGCTATCCCCTCACCCGCGTGGACATCCTGGATGAGACCGGGGCCGAGGCCCTGGGCAAGCCCGTGGGGACGTATCTCACCTTGGAGTTTCCCGCCCTGCCCCAGGGCCGGGAGGAGCTGCTTCGCGCCGCCCGCGCGGTCGCGGCTCTATTGGGCCAGCTGCCCGGTCTGCCGGACACCGGCCCTGTCTTCGTGGCGGGCCTGGGCAACCGGCAAATGACCCCCGACGCCATCGGCCCGAAGACAACGGATCTTCTCCTCATCACCCGGCATCTTGTGGAAAACCTGCCGGAGGAATTTTCTGGCTTCCGCCCCGTGGCGGCCTTGGCCCCCGGCGTCACTGGGACCACGGGGATAGAGACCGGCGAACTGCTCGCCGGCGTGCTCCAAACCATCCGCCCCGCCTGCCTCATCGCCGTGGATGCCCTGGCCGCTCGGCGGCAGGAGCGGGTGTGCCGGACGATCCAAGTCTCCAACACCGGCATCGTCCCCGGCTCCGGGGTGGGCAACGCCCGCATGGCCCTGGACGAGGAACACCTCGGCCTGCCCGTGCTGGCCGTCGGGGTGCCGACGGTGGTGGAGGCGGGGACCCTGTGTCTGGACCTGCTGGAAGAGGCCGGATCGGATCGAGAGGGATCAGAACCCTCGCGACAGTTTGAACAGGGTTCTGCCTGGTTCGTCACACCGCGGAACATCGACAGCGAAGTGGAGGTCTTATCCAAGATATTGGGGTTGGGGATCAGCGCGGCCCTGCATGTGGACATTTCCGTGGAAGATGTGGAAAACTTGGTGGGATAACGCCCCGAAGCAAGCGATGCGGGAACAAAAAGCGAGAAAACAGTCCACAAACCAGCTGTTTTGTGTGGATACCGGTCACTTAAACTTTCGGCTCTCCCCCACTGCCAGCTCATCGCAGCGGTTGTTATACGCGTTCTCCGCGTGCCCCTTCACCCAGTGGTACGTCAGCTGATGCACGTCGACCAAGGTCAACAGCTGCTCCCAAAGATCCGGGTTCAGCGCAGGCTTCTTGTCGCTCTTGACCCACCCCCGCTTTTTCCAGCCTCTGGCCCACCCCTTCTCCAAGGCATCAATGACATACTTGGAGTCGGAGTAAAGGTCCACGGCGCAGGGTTCCTTCAGCATGGACAGGGCGGCGATCACCGCCGTCAGCTCCATGCGGTTGTTGGTGGTGGAGGGTTCTCCCCCGGAGATCTCCTTCTTGTGCTGCCCATACAGCAGCACCGCCCCCCAGCCCCCCGGGCCGGGGTTGCCGGAGCAGGCGCCGTCGGTGTAGATGCTGACCTGCTTCACGGCGTCTCCTCTTGGGGGGCAGAAGCGGGCGCTTCGGCCGGAGCGTCTGCCGGTTCGGTGGCCTCTTCGGCGGCTTCCTCGGTCTGGTTCTTGTCCTCCTCCTGGGGCACGCGGGCCAGAGAGATGACCTTCGTCCCCTCGGACACCCGCATGACGCGCACGCCCTGGGCCGTGCGGCTGTAAACGTTCACGTCAGCGGCGGCCATGCGGATGATGGTGCCGTCATCGGAGATGATGAGGATGTCGTCGTCCTCCTGGACCACCTTCACCCCGGCGGCCTTGCCGGTCTTTTCGGTGATCTGGTAGCCCCGGAGACCGAAGCCGCCGCGGTGCTGCGGCTCCCCGCCGGAGCGGATGTACTCCTCGATGGGGGTGCGCTTGCCGTAGCCATTCTCGGTGATGGCCAGAAGCATGGTGCCCAGCTTCGCCAGGGCCCCGCCGATGACGTAGTCCCCCGCCCGGAGCTTGATGCCGCGCACGCCCATGGCCGTCCGGCCCATGGGACGCACGTCGCTCTCCCGGAAGCAGATGGCCTGCCCGTCGTGGGTGGCGATCAAAATATTCTCCTGGCCGTCGGTCTCCAGCACGGTGATGAGCTCGTCCCCCTCGTCCAGGGTCAGGACCCGCAGGCCCACGGCCCGGATGTTGCGGAAGGCGGATTTCTCCGTGCGCTTGACGGTGCCGTTCTTCGTGACCATGAAGAGATAGCCGTTCTCGTCATAATCCCGGCCGTGGATCATGGTGGTCACTTTTTCGCCCGGCTCAAACTGGAAGATGTTGTTCAGGTGGGTGCCCTTGGCCGTGCGGCTGGCTTCGGGAATTTGATAGCCCTTCTTTTTGTAGACCCGGCCGGAGCTGGTGAAGAAGAGGATGTTGTCGTGGCTGGAGGCGGTGAAGAGGGTGTCCACATAGTCCTCCTCCCGCAGGCTCTGGGCAGAAATGCCCTTGCCGCCCCGCTTCTGGGCGCGATAGGTCGAGACGGGCATGCGCTTGATGTACCCGGCGGCGGTGAGGGTAAAGACGCAGGTCTCCTCCTCGATGAGGTCCTCGATGTCGATCTCGTCCGCCACGTCCTGGATCTCGGTCAGGCGGTCATCGCCGTACTTATCCCGAATTTCCAGCAGTTCTTTTTTCATCTGGCCCAGCAGCAGCTCCCGGTTGGAGAGCAGCTCCTGGAACCAGGCGATCTTTTTCTCCAGCTCGTTGTACTCGTTCTGCAGCTTCTCCCGGTTCAGACCCTGGAGGGCGATGAGCCGCATGTCGCAGATGGCCTGGGCCTGGACCTCGTCCAGGTCGAAGCGGTTCATCAGGTTTTCTCTGGCGTTGTCATAGCTGGACCGGATGATCCGGATCACTTCGTCGATGTTGTCCTGGGCGATGAGCAGACCCTCCAGCAGATGGGCCCGTTCCTCGGCCTTGCGCTTGTCGAACAGGGTCCGGCGGGTGATGACCTCCTCCTGGAAGGTCAGATACTCGTCCAGAATGTTCCGCAGGGACAGGACTCTCGGCTGCCGCTGGTTGTCCACCAGGGCCAGCATGTTGATGGCGAAGGTGGTCTGTAACTGGGTCTGGGTCAGCAGGTGGTTCAGGACCACTTGGGGGTTGGCGTCATGTTTCAGCTCAATGACGATCCGCATACCGTTGCGGTCGGACTCGTCCCGCAGGTCGGAGATGCCCTCCAGCCGCTTTTCCTTCACCTGCTCGGCGATGGCGGCGATGAGCATCCGCTTGTTGACCTGGTACGGCAGCTCCGTGACGATGATGCGGGTGCGGTCGTGGTTCCGGCCGTACTCCTCAAACTCGGTGCGGGCGCGGATGGTCACCCGGCCCCGGCCGGTGGCGTAGGCGGCGCGGATGCCGGCCCGGCCCATGATAATCCCCTTGGTGGGAAAATCCGGGCCCTTGATGTACTGCATGAGGTCGGCCAGGTCGGCCTCCGGGTTTTCCAGCACGCAGACAGCGGCGTCGATGACCTCCCGCAGGTTGTGGGGCGGGATGTTCGTGGCCATGCCCACGGCGATGCCCGAAGAGCCGTTCACCAGCAGGTTGGGGAAGCGGGCGGGCAGGACCTTGGGCTCCTTGCGGCTCTCGTCGAAGTTGGGGGACCAATCCACGGTGTCCTTCTCGATGTCTGCCAGCATATCCCCGGCCATTTTGGCCATGCGGGCCTCCGTGTAACGGTAGGCTGCGGGGGGGTCGCCGTCCACGGAGCCGAAGTTGCCGTGGCCGTCGATGAGCCGGTAGCGCATGGAGAAATCCTGGGCCAGACGGACCAGGGCGTCATAGACCGACGCGTCGCCGTGGGGGTGATATTTGCCCAGCACGTCGCCCACGCAGGTGGCGGACTTTTTGAAGGGCTTGTCCCAGGTCAGTCCGCTCTCGTACATGGAATATAAGATCCGCCGGTGGACGGGCTTCAGGCCGTCCCGCACGTCCGGCAGGGCACGGCCCACGATGACGGAAACAGCATAGTCGATGTAGCTGTCCTTCATCTCCTTGACCAGCTCGGACTCGACAATGACCTGGTCAGGGAAGGCGATGTCCTCCGGTCGGTAATCTTTGTTCTTTGCCATAGTTTCACTCCTTCTCTGCCACCCAAATCGTGACGCCGTACAAGTTCCACGCAATGCCTTCCCCGAAAGAGAAGGCTGTTTTTTTAGATCGGCCCGTCCTCGCGGGCGCTCTTTCGCAGCAGGCGGATGACGCCGATCACCAGCCCCGCGAAGTAGAAATAAAAGATCGCTTCAAACCCCATGAGCAAAAAGTCATACAGCCCATGCAGCACCGCCGGGACGAAAAACGACCGGCGCAGGTCCGCCCGCATCCGGTGCCGCTGGCCGTATTTCTCGGCCCACTTGGCACGGGAGAGGTAGAAGCCCATCACCACGCCGAACATGGCATGGCCCGGAATGGAAAAGATCGCCCGGACCACGGCCGTACCGAAGCCGGCGTTCAGCACATACAGCACGTTCTCCACCCCGGCAAAGCCCAGGGAGACGAACACGCCGTAGACGATGCCGTCGAAGCGGTAGTTGAAATTCGGGTCGTACCACGTTCGTTTCCGCAAGACCCGGTTCTTGACCCCCTCCTCGATGAACCCCGGCACGACGAAATAGGCCAGGAAGAGGTAGGTCATGGGGTCCCAGGGGAAAAAGTCGATGAACTGGTCGGCCACAATCTCCAAAAGCAGGATGGGGAACATCCCCAAAAGCCCCCGGAAAAACAGCGACCACAGCAGACGGGCCGGTTCCTTCTCCAGGCGGTCCATCCGGTAGACCACCGCCAGCAGGATCAGCGGCGGAAGGAGGGCCGCTGCCACCAAAAACGAAACCGATCCCAGCATTTGCAGCCCCCCTTTCCCCTAGTTTGCCAGCGGCCTGGCTCAAATATCCAGGTTCACGACATACTTGGCGTTTTCCTCGATGAACTCTTTCCGCGGCTCGACTTTTTCTCCCATGAGGATGGTGAAGATCTCGTCGGCCTTCACCGCGTCCTCCAGGGTGATGCGCCGCAGGGTGCGGGTGGCGGGATTCATGGTGGTCTCCCACAGCTCGTGGGGGTCCATCTCGCCCAGGCCCTTGAAGCGGCTGATCTCTACCTTGGCGTTGGGGTTGTCCCCGCGCATCTCGGCGGAGACCTGGTCCCGCTCCTCGTCGGAGTAGGCCACCCGCTGCTGCTTGCCGCGGGTGAGCTTAAACAGGGGCGGCACGGCGGAATACACATAGCCCTGCTCGATGAGCGGCCGCATGAAGCGGAAGAAGAAGGTCAGCAGCAGGGTGCGGATGTGGGCCCCGTCCACGTCGGCATCGGCCATGATGACGATCTTGTGGTAGCGCAGCTTTTCGGGGTTGAATTCGTCCCCGATGCCTGCGCCCAGGGCGGTGATGACGGGGCTGAGCTTGTCGTTGCCGTAGACCCGGTCGGCCCGGGCCTTTTCCACGTTCAGCATCTTGCCCCACAGAGGCAGGATGGCCTGGAACCGGGCGTCCCGGCCCTGGGTGGCGGAGCCGCCGGCGGAATCGCCCTCGACGATGTAAATTTCGGTCAGGGCCGGGTCCCGCTCGTTGCAGTCCCGGAGCTTGTCCGGCATCTGGCCGGATTCCAGGCCGGTCTTGCGGCGGACGGACTCTCTGGCCTTTCGGGCAGCCTCTCTGGCGCGGGAGGCGGTGAGGGCCTTTTCCAGAATGGCCCGGCCCACGGCGGGGTTCTCCTCCAGAAATTCCTCCAGCTTTTCCGAGACCATGCCGTTGACCAGGGTGCGGATCTCGGAGTTGCCCAGTTTGGCTTTCGTCTGGCCCTCGAACTGGGCCTCGGTGAGCTTGACGGAAATGACGCAGGTCAGGCCCTCCCGGCAGTCCTCGCCGGAGACCTTCTCGTCGTCTTTCAAAATCTTCATCTTCCTGCCGTAGGTGTTCAGGGCGTTGGTGAGGGCCCGCTTGAACCCCTCCTCGTGCATGCCGCCCTCCGGTGTATGGACGTTGTTGGCAAAGGAGACGATGATCTCGTTGTAGCTGTCGTTATACTGCAGGGAGACCTCGGCCATCGCGTCGTCCTTGGACCCGGCCATGTAGATGACCCCGTCGTGGATGGCGGTCTTGTTGCGGTTGATGTAGGTGACAAACTCCCGGATGCCGCCCTCATAGCACATGGTCTCGGCCTGGACCTCCTCCCCCCGCCGGTCGGCGATGGTGATGGACAGGCCCGCGTTCAAAAACGCCTCCTCCCGCATCCGGGTGTGGAGCGTCTCGTAATCATACTCCGTCGTCTCGGTGAACATCTCCGGGTCGGGCTTGAAGACGACTTCCGTGCCGGTCTTGTCCGTCTGCCCCACGACCTGCATGGGCTGGGTGACGTGGCCGCGGGCAAACTTCATCTCGTAGATGTTCCCGTCCTTGTAGACGCGGACTTCCAGCCATTCGCTCAGGGCGTTCACGACCGAGGCGCCCACGCCGTGCAGGCCGCCGGAGACCTTGTAGCCCCCGCCGCCGAACTTGCCGCCGGCGTGCAGGATGGTAAAGACCACCTCCAGGGCGGGCTTGCCGGTCTGCTTCTGGATGTCCACGGGGATGCCGCGGCCGTTGTCCACGACCTTGATGATGTTGCCCGGCTCGATGCTCACCTGAATGTCGGTGCAGTAGCCGGCCAAGGCTTCGTCGATGGCGTTGTCCACGATCTCATAGACCAGGTGGTGCAGGCCACTGGAGGAGGTGGAGCCGATGTACATGCCCGGCCGTTTCCGGACCGCCTCCAATCCCTCCAGGACCTGGATCTCCGAGGCCCCGTATTCATGTTCCACCGCGGTGGTGTTTTTGTTTTCCAACTGATCCATGTTAAACCTCCAAGTTTCGTCACACGGTAAAGCCACCGGACTCCATGCGCTTGAGCAGGGTGGCCGAGGACAGCTGCGAGAGATACACTGTGGTCTCCCCCGCCCCGTCCCGGCAGAGCAAAAAGGATTTGGGCAGGTCGTCCCCCACTGTCACCACCCGCCCGGCCCGCTGGGCCTGGGTGAGAAAATCGCGGGTGATGCGGGAGGACGTGGTGTTGTCCAGGTCGAAGATCCCCACCACGTCCCGCTGGCGGATGACCACGGAGCTGCCTAAATGCAGGTACATCGCTTCCCTCTATTCTATCACGAAGGTTCCGACGAATCGGAATCTTTTTTGTCTTGGAACACGGGGATCTTCCCCGTTTCCGGGTCGTTTACTAACTTTCCCTGCACGATATGCAGGGTCCGGCCCTCCGGAAAACTCCCGTCCGGAGCCTCGCAGCCGGTGAGGATCACCTGGCCGCCGGTGATGCGCCGCAGGACGAAATCCTGCCGCCGGGCGTCCAGCTCCGAGAGCACATCGTCCAGGAGCAGGATGGGCCACTGGCCGGTGTCGTCCCGAAACAGCTCCCGCTCGGCCAGCTTCAGCGACAGCGCAGCGGTCCGGGTCTGCCCCTGGGAGGCATACTGCCGGGCAGGCTGGCCGTTGATCCGGGCCACCAAGTCATCTTTGTGGGGGCCGGAGAGACAGGACCGGGCGTCCCGCTCGGCCTTGGCGTGGCTGTCCTGGTGGCGGCGGAGGTCTTCGTAGAGCTCCACCGTGGGGCCCAAGGGGTTCCGGACCGTGGAGACGGTGGCGTAGTGCAGGGCCAGTGTCTCCCGTCCCCCGGAAAATTCGGTTTGGATTTGGGCGGCCTTCTCCGCCAGTTTGCGGACGAAGTGGGCCCGGTAGTGGATCACCAGCGCCCCGGCCCTGGCCATGGCCTCGTTGAAGTCCTCCAGTACATCCAGCAGACTGGGGTGTTTCTCCCAGTCCCGCAAAATGCGGGTCTTGTGGTCCAGGAGCTTGCTGTACTGGGCCAGTGCCTCGGCGTATCGGGGGCGGAGCTGACAGATCGCGTGGTCCAGAAAGGACCGCCGCTCAGTGGCCCCGGCCTTGATGAGGGCCAGGTCCTCCGGGCAGAACAGGACCGTCTGGACGATGCCGCCCAGCTCTGCCGCCGTCTTGCACTTCACGTGGTTGACGAACAGCCGCCGCCGGGCACCCCGGAAGAGCTGGACCTCCAGCAGAAAGTCCCGGCCCCGGCTGGTGACCTCGGCGGTGATGGTCCCCTGGTCTCGGTGGAAGGAGATCAGCTCCTTGTCCCCCCTGGCCCGGTGGGACCGGGCCCCGGAGAGAAAGCCGATGGCCTCCAGCAGGTTCGTCTTGCCCTGGGCGTTCTCCCCCCAGATCACGTTGACGCCGGAGGAAAAGTCGGCGGTGAAGTCCGTGTAGTTCCGAAAGCCGTCCAGGGCGATCCGGCGCAGCTTCATTGCACCAGGATCTCCTGGCCCTGGAACTGGACGGTGTCACCGGGGCGGAGCTTCTTGCCCCGCATGGTGCAGACTTCGCCGTTGACGGACGCTTGTCCGTCCTGGATGAGCATTTTGGCTTCCCCGCCGGTGCCGACCAGGTTGGCCAGCTTGAGCAGGGCTTCGAGCTTGATGAACTCGGTGGTGATGGAAACGGTTTTCTGTGCCATATCTGCCTCCCGTTCTCAGGACTCTGCCTTCAGCCGCACCGGCAGGACCATGAAGAGGAAGTTTTCTTCTCCCTCCGCCGGGACGATGATGCAGGGGGTGATGGGGCTGGACAGCTCCAAGGTGACTTTGTCCTGGGGGGCAGCCTTGAGGGCGTCCATCATATACTTGTTATTGAAGCCGATCTCCAGGCCGTTGCCGCTGCCGTCGATGGGACAGCAGTCGTGGGCGTTGCCCAGGGCGGTGCGGGTGGTCATGTCGATCTGTCCGTCCCCCACCACGCAGCGCAGGGGGCTTTTCAGCTTTTCGCTGACGATGAGGGAGACGCGGTCGATGCAGGACAGCAGTTGTTTGGTGTCGGCAGTGACCTTCACCGGGTTGTTCCGGGGGATGGCCTGCCGCCAGGCCAGGAAGTCACCTTCCAGGCGGCGGGAGATGAGGATGGTGTCCCCCATCTTGAACAGGATGTGCCGAGCGCCTTGGTGGATGTGAACGATCTCCTCGCTCTCCCGGCAGATCTTTTCCACCTCGCTGAGGGAGACGCCGGGGACCACGAACTCAAAGCTTCCGTTCTGTTCTGCCAGGGCCTCTCGGCGCAGGGCCAGGCGGAATCCGTCCACAGCCACCATGGTCAGGCCGTCCTCCCCCACGGAAAACAGCGTGCCGGTGTGGATGGGGCGGCTGTCGTCGGTGCTCACGGCGAAGATGGTCTGGCTGATCATGGCCCGGAGGGTTTGTTCGGGGAGGGCCAGGGAGTTCTGGTATTCCACCGTGGGCAGCTCCGGGAAGTCCTCCGGGTCGATGCCCAGCAGGTCGAACTCGCTGTATCCACAGGCGATGTGGACTTTCAGAGCCTCCTCCTGGAACAGGACCATGTCGTCGGGCAGCTTGCGGACGATCTCTCCAAACAGTCGGGCGGGGAGGACCATGGAACCGGGCTGGGAGACATCGGCCTGGATGGCAGACCGGATGCCGGTCTCTTGGTTATAGCCGGTGAGGAAGACGGTGCCGTTTTCTTCGGCTTCGAGCAGAAGTCCTTCCAGAGCAGGGATGGTGCTTTTGGGAGAAACGGCACGGGAAGCGGTGAGGATGGCAGATTGTAGCAATGCTTTTTCACAGCTGAATTTCATGGAAAGACCTCCGATTCTGGTGATGGATGGTTGGGGTGGGGGTTGATGGAGTAAAAGAGAGAATAAGAAAAAAGGTCGCAGTGGTAGTAGTAGGGCTGTTTTTTGTGGAAAACTGGCGGGACCCTCAGGTTTTCTAGGATTTTTTGCCCACAGCCCCTGTGGATGGTTTGGGTCTGTTTTTGTCCCCCGTGTGGATAGATGCAAACTTTCCACACAGACTTCTCCACATATCCACATTTCCCGGTGGAGACCCACAGGCTTTGGGGAGCGTTTTTCCGGGGAAAATTTTTCCCGGTTTGGGAGTGGGGTCAGTTGTAGCGCTCGTTGACGTTCGAGCGGATGTCCTTGATGACCTCGTTGGTCTCCGGGTCGGTCTTACACTGTTTTTCGACCCGCTCGATGGAGTGCAGGACGGTGGTGTGGTCCCGGTTGTCGAACTCCTTGCCGATGTCTTTCAGGGACAGTTTGGTCATGTGCCGGGTGAGATAGATGGCGATGTGCCGGGCCCAGCTGGTGGCCTTGGTCCGCCCCTGCCCCCGGATGGCATTGGGGTCGATGTCGTAGAACTTGCCGACCTCTTCGATGATGACCTCGGCGGTGGGCAGGATGTCTGACGGTTCCTTGAACATGTCCCGGACGGCGCGGGTCACGGAGCTGGCGTCTACGTTGCTGCCCAGCAGGTCCCGGAAGGCGAGGATCTTTTTTACGGTCCCCTCGATCTGCCGCACGTTGGAGGTGACGTTTTCCGCCACATAGATCAGCACTTCCTCCGGCAGCTCGACCCCCATGCGGATGGCCTTGTTTTTGATGATGGCCATGCGGGTCTCGTAGTCCGGGGGCTGGATGTCGGCCAGAAGGCCCCACTCAAAGCGGGTCTTTAAGCGGTCCTCCAGCCGCAGCATCTCCTTGGGGGGACGGTCGGCGGTGAAGACGATCTGCTTTTTGTCCTCGTAGAGGGTGTTGAAGGTGTGGAACATCTCCTCCTGGGTGGAGTCCCGCCCGGCGATGAACTGCACGTCATCCATGAGGAACACGTCTGCCGAGCGGTACTTGGCCCGGAACTCCTGGTTCTTCCCGGCCCGGATGTCCCGGATGAGCTCGTTGGTGAAGTCCTCACCTCGGATGTAGACGATCTTATAGTCCGGGTGATTTTTATGGATGGTGTGGGCGATGGCATACAGCAGGTGGGTCTTGCCCAGGCCGGACTCGCCGTGAATGAAGAGCGGGTTGTAGTTCTCTGCCGGATGCTCGGCCACGGCCAGGGCCGCCGCGTGGGCCAGCTTGTTGGAGTTGCCCACCACGAAGCGCTCAAAGGTGTATTCCTCCGTTCCCGGCAGGAAGCGGGAGGGGGGCTCTTTCTTGGCGTATTTGTCTTTTTCGTCCTCGCTCAGGACCACCACGTCCAGGTCCTCGGAGAACAGGTCATACAGGGCCTTTTTGATGTCCTTTAGGTACCGGGAGACCACGATCTCCCGCTTGAAGTCCGTGGGGACATAGAGAATGAATCGGTTTTCATCCAGAGCCACCGGCTCTGCGTCGGAGAACCAGGTGGTGATGGTGGTCTCGGTCATGGTTTGTTTCATCAGGGACAGCACGCGCTCCCAAATATCCGCGGCAGAGTTCATGGGCAACCTCCTTTGGTCTGTCGTCACCGGGGCCGTGCCCCCTTTCGGCGGGGGCGGCACGATAAAAAGCATGGACAAATAGGCCCATGCCATTCATGGACCTGCCGGTGAGAACAGAGTTATCGATAAAAAATCAGTTTATTATAGCAGATTCCGTTTTTTTTGGCAAGCGCTGTTCTATTTATAAGGTGCCCGTGCGGGGGCAGAAGGCGGCCCGATCCGAGAAAAATTTAAGGTTGACAGAGGGATGTGGTTTCCTGTATAATGTGTTGCACGCAATTATGGAGCTTTCCTGGCTTTTTTGACTGCGTATTTTCTGTGACGACCGCGGCCGGGGCAATTCGGCCGTTGTGGTTGGCGGGCCTTATGATTATTTTATTCGGCTTCCGCTCGAAATAGATACAGGAGGTGTATCGGAATGGTTCGTACCTATCAGCCCAAGAAGCGTCAGCGTTCCAAGGAGCACGGGTTCCGCAAGCGCATGGCTACCGCCAACGGGCGCAAGGTTCTGGCTCGTCGCCGCGCCAGAGGCCGCGCTCGGCTGACTCACTGATGCCAAGGTTAACCGCATAGAGACTGACTAAGGGGCGGGGAATCGTATTCCACCGCCCCTGCGAAGCATCAGCTTCTTTTTTGCCGCAGTCTCTGGCGGTTCTGTCAGAATGTAGGGAGAAAATGCTGTGAAATTTACCGTTTCCTTAAAGGAAAATAGGGTCTTTCGCCGGCTGTACGCCAAGGGCAAGAGCGCCGTGGCCCCCACGATGGTCCTCTACTGCCGCCGCAACGGCCGCAGGGAGAGCCGCCTGGGGCTGACCACCGGCACCAAGCTCGGCCACGCCGTGGTGCGCAACAAGGTGCGCCGCCGCCTGCGGGAGATCTATCGGCTGCACGAGGACCGGTTTGCCCCCGGCTACGATATTGTCGTCGTGGCGCGGGTCCGGGCGGTCCACAGCTCCTATGCCGTGTTGGAACGGGATTTTCTCCGCCTGGCAAAAAAACTTCAGCTTCTCCCCTCCCAGGAGGGAAAGAAGCCATGAAGGCTGTCCTGCTCTGGATGATCCGGTTTTACCGCCGGTTCCTCTCGCCGCTCCGTCCCCCCTGCTGCCGGTTCATTCCCACCTGCTCGGCCTATGCCCTGGAGGCGGTCGAAAAATACGGCGCTCTCAAGGGGGGCTTTCTTGCCCTGCGCCGTATCCTGCGCTGCAATCCCTTTCATCGGCAGAAGAGCATCGAGTATGACCCCGTCCCCTGACGGCGGGGCGACAGCCATCCCCGGCGGACAAGCCGCCGGGACCCCATCTCACTTGGAGGCGCTGCAATGAGCATTATTTTGACCCCCTTTGCCAAGCTGCTTCTGCTGTTCTACAACATCACCGGCAGCTATGGTGTGTCCATCATCCTGTTCGGCCTGGTGGTCCGTCTGGTCCTGTCCCCCATCTTCCTGAAAGGTCGTAAGGGCATGCTGGCCATGAGCGGACTGGCGGAAAAGCAGAAGGTCTTGGCCCAGAAGTACGCCCGCGACCGGGAAAAATACAGCCAGGAGCTGACCAAGCTCTATGAGCAGGAGGGCGTGAAGCCCTCGTCCGGCTGTCTCTGGTCCTTCCTGCCTCTGCCCTTCCTGATGGTGCTGTACGCCATCATCCGGCAGCCCCTGACCTACCTCATGAATGTCACGGAAGATCAGTTCAACGTGATCTCCAACCTGCTCTACGGGGAGGTCCTCAACTACAAGAACCAGCAGCTGCAGATCGCCCAGGACGTGTTCCTGAACCACGATAAGATCGTCGCCGCTGTGCCTGACCTGGCCGGGATGCCCCAGATCGACTTTACCTTCCTGGGCGTGAACCTGTCCCAGACCCCCAGCTTCATGTTCTGGAAAGCGGATGACGTGGGCTCTGCCTTCGTTCTCTGGCTCATCCCCATCGTCTCTGCCCTGCTGGGCGTGGTGTCCATGATCGTGACCAATAAGGTCAACGCCGACGTGCTCGGCACGGCCAAGCCCATGGACCAGTCCACCAAGACCACCATGCTCATCATGCCCCTGTTCTCCCTGTGGATCTGCTTCACGCTGCCCGCCGCCCTGGGCGTGTACTGGATCGCAAACAGCCTGTTTGCCATGCTCCAGGAAGTGGCGAACATCCCCTTCCTCCGCTCCTTCCTGAAAAAACAGGAAAAGGACCGGGCCGAGCGCCAGGAACAGGAGCGAGAGCGCATCAAGCTGGAGAAGAAAGCCCAGGCCGAAGCCAAGCGCAAGGCCCAGGAGGAGATGCGCAAGATCCAGATGGAGCGCAAGCTCAACAAGAGCATCGCCGGGGCCAGCCGGGAGGGCATCCGCGCCTACGCCAGAGGCCGTCTGTATGACCCGGAGCGCTACCCAACCTTCCCCTATCAGGACCCCAACGAGCTGGCCAAACAGGCCGAGGCCGAGCAGGCCCAAAAGCAGGCCGTGGAGCTGGCAAAAAAAGACAAGAAGAAGGGGAAACCCACAGCCCAGGCTCTGGATGAGACCCGCGGCGACAACGACGAAAAGTAAGGAGAGACCTGCCTTATGTTGAAATGGATAGAAGCCACGGGCAGATCGGAAGATGCTGCCGTGCAGAACGCCCTGGCCCAGCTGGGGCTGGACCGGGACAGTGTGTCCGTAGAAGTGCTGGAGCGGGCCAAGTCCGGATTTTTGGGCTTTGGCAGCGCCCCCGCCAAAGTAAAGGTCACCTATGAGGTCCCCGACGAGGAGGCCCCCGCCCCCCAGCCAGAGCCCGTACCGCCGAAGCAGCCGGACCCCGCGCCCGCCCCGAAGGCAGCCCCGGAAGCCGTCCGGGAGCCGGTACCGGAGAAGGCCGTCCCCGCAGCGGCCCCGGCCCCGGCTGCCCCCGCTGCCGAGGCAGCAGCACCGGCCCCCGCCGCCCAGAGCGGTGACGTGGAGGAGCGCATCCGCGCCTTCCTCTCCGGTCTGCTGGCCCAGATGAAGGTCCAGGCGGACATCGTCATCGCCCCCCGCACCGAAAACGGCATCCTCGTGACCCTGGAGGGGCAGAAACTGGGCGCCCTCATCGGCCACCGGGGCGAGACGCTGGACGCCATCCAGCAGCTGACCAACTACTCCGTCAACCGCGGCCGCGCCCATCGGGTGCGGGTCCACATCGACGCGGAGAACTACCGGGCCAAGCGGGAGGAATCCCTGCGCCGTCTGGCCAAAAAGGTGGCCATGAAGGTGGTCAAGTACCGCCGGAACATCACCCTGGAACCGATGAACGCCTACGAGCGCCATGTGATCCACGAGACCTTGCAGGATACCCCTGACGTGATCACCTACTCCACCGGAACGGAACCCAACCGCCGCACCGTGGTGGCCTATTCCAGAGGAAAGCACGCATATTGATCGAGAAAGACGGCGGCGGTGGACCACACCTCCGCCGCCTTTTCTCGCCACGGGCCTCCGCGCCTGTCTATCAAGGAGGGAGTACACATGATATTCCAAGACCGGATCCATCCCCAGTTACGCGCCTGGTACGACGCCTCGGCCGGGTTCGACTTTGACCACCTGGAGACCTTCGTCCCCCAGTGTAACGCCGCCGAACTGGCAAACCTGAAGGAAGACCCTGCGGTGAGCGCACGGGACGTCATGGTCCCCGGCCCGAAGAACGCGCCGGACGTCAAGGTCCGTATCTACACGCCGAACCCCCGGCCGTCGGAGCCTCTGCCCTGCCTGTTTTTCTACCACGGCGGCGGCTATCTCTTCGGCAGCGTTTACCGGCAGGAGGCCCTGTGCCAGCGTTACGTGAAGCAGGTCGGCTGTGTCGTCATCTCCGTCGAGTACCGCCTGGCCCCTCAGTGGAAGATGCCCGCCCCGCTCCAGGACTGCTATGCCGCCCTGATCTGGGCCTATGAAAACCACGCCGAGCTTGGCATCGACCCGGACCGCCTGGCGGTCTCCGGCCTGTCCGCCGGGGGCGGCTTGGCCGCAGGCGTTGCCCTGATGGCCCGCGACTTAAAAGGCCCCGCCCTGTGCCTGCAAATGCCGCTCTACGCCGAGCTGGACTACCGCCTGGATTCCCCCTCCTCCCAGGAGATCACCGATCCCAAGGTCTGGTGCCGGGACAACTGCGAAAAATCCTGGGCCAAGGTCCTCAGCCCCGGCCACATGCCCACCGCCTACGAGTCCCCTGCCCTGGCCAAGGACCTCACCGGTCTGCCGCCCCTGTTTTCCTACATCGGCCAGCTGGATCCCGGCCGGGATGAGAACATCCGCTACTGGTCCCGCATGATGGGCGCGGGCGTGGACGTGGAGTACCACGTCTTCCCCGGCTGCTACCACTGCTTCGAGCTGAGCGTACCGGACGCCGAGCCGAGCAAGGCGGCCTATGAGATGATGTATGCGGCGCTGCGGCGGGCCTTCGGCCTGGAATAATTTCCACAAACCCACCCCATTCTGTGGACAAACCGGGAGGAACCACCCTATGGACCTGCCCCTTTACCTGAAAAATCGCATGGCCAACCGCCAATTGTCCCACGCCTACCTGGTCGTTGGGGAAAACCGCAGGGAACTGGCCCAGACCCTGGCCGCTGCCTGGGTCTGCACCGGGGACAAGCCCCCCTGCGGCCAGTGCTCCGGCTGCCGAAAGGCCGCCGCAGGCATCCACCCCGACATCATCCGGGCCGACCCCGACGGGGACGGGCTGAAAGCGGAGGCCGTCCGCGCCCTGCGCTCGGACGCCTACATCCGCCCCAACGAGGCCCCGAAAAAAGTCTATGTGCTGGAGCACGCAGAGCTGCTCAACGCCACCGGCCAGAACATTCTCCTGAAGCTCATTGAAGAGGGGCCGGAGTACGCCTGCTTTCTCTTCCTCTCCCCCAACCCGGAGCTGCTGCTGGAGACGATCCGCTCCCGCTGCGAGACCCTCCGGGCCCCCGGCGAAGAGACGGAGCAGGCCAACCAGGACGGCCAGACCTTGGCCAACCTTATTTTGACCGGCGCAGGGCCGATGGAGAGCCTGCCCTTCCTCATGTCGTTGGAAAAGAAGGACCGGCAGGAGATTGCGCTGCTGCTCCAGGCGGCGAAAGAAAACTTAGTGGCGGCGCTGCCCCAGCGCCCGGATCTGTTGCCGGTCATTGACCGGCTGGCCCCGATCTCTGCTGCCTGTGAATTTAACATCAGCGCCGGTCATTTAAGCGGCTGGATCGCCGCTGTATTATCTTAAGTTCGGGTCGAGTGCCCGATAAGGAGAAAGCCTATGCCAGACATCATCAGCGTTCGCTTCCGCAGCGAAGGCAAACAATATTATTTCGACCCCCAGGGCGAGACCTGCCGGGTGGGCGACGGGGTCATCGTGGAGACCGCCGCCGGGAAAGAATACGCCGTGTGCGTCCGGGGCAACTTCACCCTGCCGGAGGAGGAGCTGACCGCCCCCCTGCGCCCCCTGCTCCGCCTGGCCACCCCAGAGGACCGGGCCGTGGTGGAGCGAAACCGGGAAAAAGAGAAGTATGCGTTCAAGGTCTGCCAGGAAAAAATTCTGGACCACAAGCTGGAGATGAAGCTGGTCAACGTGGAGTGCAACTTCGAGGGCACCCGCATCATCTTCTTCTTCACGTCCGACGGCCGGGTGGACTTCCGCGGCCTGGTCATGAGCCTGGCTGCCGTGTTCCACACCCGCATCGAGCTGCGCCAGATCGG
>ERZ507062.426-NODE-426-length-16846-cov-8.80233_pt1 | contig 16846 bp, 13 predicted proteins | sample MGYA00513786_ERZ507062 | MGnify/ENA metagenome assembly ERZ507062 | reverse complement strand
ACCAAAAATCGAAAGACTTGCTAATTTCGAGCCAATCGGACGGTGTAAAATCCCTCTGAATTAGCTATCACAGCGTAGTATCAGATGGGATTTGAAATGCTGAAAAACCTTGTATTTCCAAGCATTTTTAAGCATTAGATGCCACTTCCCGATGTCGTATCGGGTCTACTCCTAAGCGGAATGTAGTGAGTTCGAGTCTCGCCGGGGGTGCCAGAGCAGCGCCGGAAGCCCATTCATACAAGGGTTTCCGGCGCTGTTTATTTTGGCCCGCCGCAAGCAGAAAGCGGCACCGCTGTCAGGCAGCGGTGCCGCTTTATTTGTATGTTGCTCTTACGTCTCAAAGCCCAGCATGATCCCGCCGCGCTCGGCGTAGTAGCTGCACAGACCGCGCAGTCCATGGCCCCTCGCGTCCGCGCCGGGGTACTTCTGCTGGATCTCCGTGCAAAGCTCCAGCGCCAACGCCGGATTCTGACAGTGTCCGATCCGGACGCTGCCGCCCTTGTAGCCCAGCTCCTCCATGGCGTGCAGCATGAACTCCCGCGTTTTCCGCAGGCCCCGGCACTTCTCCAGCATCTCAAGGGTGCCCTCCGCGCTGGCCTGTCCCACGGCGCGGATGCCGAGGACGCCGGCCATTGTCGCCGCCAGCTTGCTGATGCGGCCGTTCTGCGCCAGATTGTGCATGGATTCCAGTGCGAAAAGCAGGTGGGTGCGCTCATGATACGCCTTCACCGCCCGGCACACCGCGCCAAAGTCCGCGCCGGCGCGCACCTCGGACAGCGCCTTTTCGATGAGCAGACCGATCTCAGGTCCGGCGGACAGCGAATCCACCACATAGATACGGCGGGAGGGGTCCCGCTCCTGACAGGCATCCCGTGCGATGCAGGCCGCGTTATAGCTGCCGGAAAGGCTGCTGGTGATGGTAAAGGCCAGCACGTCGCCGCTGTCGCCGAAGGCCTCCTCCCAATCCGTGATATTGGGACACGCACTGTAAGAGCGTCCCTTCGTATTGCGAAGCACCGTGACCATTTCATTTACGTTGAGGGCGGCATCGTCGCGGAATTCCTCCGTGTCGGTGCGGATGGTAAGAGGAACGCTGACGAACTCTACGCCGTCCAGTGCAAGAATATTACAGCTGGAATCTGCAACAATACGGATCTGATCCATAGTCTACCTCCACGTTGTCACATACGCCAAAATTGATGGGGACGCAGGCAGTGTAACAGTTTTCCGTCCCGGTGTCAACCTCCCCAGCCTAAAGCGCCGAAGCGCTCACCTGTCCGGCGGCGCTTGTGCTTTGCGGGGGACCGTGATAGGATAGGAGCAGCACGGACGGGCCGCCATGCCGCAGCGCCGTCCCGAAATGAATTTTCAGAAAGCGAAGGATAACACAATGCAGGCTTATACATATGTTGCAGAGGGAGAATTTGCGCTGACGGACAAGCCCAAGCCGGTGCTGCTCCACGAGCGGGACGCCATCGTGAAGGTGACGCTGGCCAGCATCTGCTCCAGCGACCTGCACATCAAGCACGGCAGCGTCCCCCGCGCCGTGCCGGGCATCACCGTGGGCCACGAGATGGTGGGCGTGGTGGAGTCCGTGGGCAGCGCCGTGACCCATATACAGCCCGGCGACCGGGTGACGGTGAATGTAGAGACCTTCTGCGGCGAGTGCTTTTTCTGCAAGAAGGGCTATGTGAACAACTGCACCGACAAAAACGGCGGCTGGGCGCTGGGCTGCCGCATCGATGGTGGGCAGGCGGAGTATGTGCGGGTCCCCTTTGCCGATCAGGGCTTGAATAAGATCCCCGACGGCGTTACCGACCGGCAGGCGCTGCTGGTGGGCGATGTGCTTGCTACCGGTTTCTGGGCGGCGCGCATCTCCGAGATCACGCCGGAGGACACGGTGCTGGTCATCGGGGCAGGCCCCACCGGCATCTGCACCCTGCTGTGCGTAATGCTGAAAAAGCCCAAGCGCATCATCGTGTGCGAGAAGGACGAGAGCCGCGTCCGCTTCCTCAACCGGCACTATCCGGAGGTGCTCACCGTCTCGCCGGAGGACTGTCTGACCTTCGTACAGTCCCACAGCGACCACGGCGGCGCGGACGTGGTCTTGGAGGTAGCGGGGGCGGAGGCCACCTTCCGTCTGGCATGGGAGTGTGCCCGTCCCAACGCCATCGTGACGGTGGTGGCGCTCTACGACAGGGCGCAGACCCTTCCGCTGCCGGATATGTACGGCAAAAATCTGACCTTCAAGACCGGCGGTGTGGACGGCTGCAACTGCGCTGAGACCTTGCGCCTCATCGCAGAGGGCAAGCTGGACACCCTGCCCCTCATCACCCACACCTACCCCCTAAGCCGCATCGAGGAGGCCTATGCGCTGTTCGAAAACCGGCGGGACGGCGTGATCAAGGTGGCGGTGGAGTGCTGACGGCCGCTTCTGCGGACACAATAAGGGAGAGACACAGCGGGACGTTGTCCCACCGTGCCTCTCCTCTATTTTTGTGCGGCAGCCGGTCACAGCACATAGCGGAACGGGCGGATCACCACCCGCAGCACCGGCTGCAAAAGCTTCTTGTACAGCGGCATCTCGGGCGCTGTGTACGCCGCGCCCTCCACGACGGTGCCGTCCGGCAGGAGCAGCCTGCCCTGGCGCACCATCTCGTCCGTCTCCGCCCGCAGAGCGGCATTCAGCTCCGGACAGTCCACCAGCAGCATCAGCTCCGTGTCCAGATAGGCGCTGCGCATATCCCAGTTGAAGGAGCCGATGATGCTGAATCGGTCGTCGATCAGGATCGTCTTGGTGTGCATGGATCTCTCCCCGTGCCACTCGCAGACGGAAGCGCCGGTGGACAGAATGGCCTTTTTCTGGTTGAGGTAGTCGGCGCAGCCCCACGGATTGGCGCCGCGCTGGGGTGCATTGGTGATGATCTGCACCTGCGCCGCACCGCCGGCCTTTTCCAGCGCGTCATACATGGCGCGGTTGCAGATGATGTAGGGGGTCTGCACCACGACCTGCTCCCGCCCGCCCTGCATCAGCGCCGTCAGGGTGTTCAGCAGCACAGGCTCCTTGTTCCGCGCCGCGCAGTCGCCGTGAAGAACGGTCACGCCGCCAGCCTGTATGGTCTCTGCATCCCAGTCGATGGGCGTCACCCGCCCCGCGCCGGTGATAGCCGCCCACCGCTCCCTGAGCGCGGCAGCGGCGCGCAGTACCCGCCCCGCTTCGCCGTTTGCCCTAAACTCCCGGTTGGTATCCAGCGCCCAGATATCCTCGAAGTAGTCCAGCAGCGCGGCAGCAGACCCCCTCCCGGAGCCACTGCCGCACACCACCACGTCGCGGTCCATGTTCTGCCGCGCCGTGCCGCCGCTGCCGAGGAACAGGTCGCTGGTGTTCCGCCCACCCAAGAGGTAGGCGCCGCGGTCGATGATGAGATACTTGTCGTGGCAGCGGTAGTTGGCGCTCCAGAGCCGGGTCAGCCGCAGAGGATTGTAAAACATAATCTCCGCGTTTTCGTGGGCCGCCAGCGCTTGGAATGCGGCGCTGCCCTGCAAGTGCAGCTGCGCGTTCATGCCGTCCACCAGAAGCCGCACCTGCACGCCCCGCTCCGCCGCATCCAGCAGCGCCGCCACCACATCCGAGCCGCTTTCGTCGGCGCGGAAGTCAAAGGTGGAGAGGACGATCTCCGACTGTGCCGAGCGGATGAGCCGCAGCCGCCAGCGCAGCGCCTCCTCGTTGCCATCCACAAGGCACACCCGCTCGGCGGCGGGGGCGGGCAATTTGATCTGCCTGTCGCTTTTCCGCTGCGTACCCGCCAGCGGCGGCACCAGCAGACTGCCGAGGACATACAGGACGAGGCACGCCAGCAGACCCGCCCAGAGCAAACGCCGGTATTTTTTCGGTAAGAGCTTTTTCATAGTGATTCTGTACTTCCGTTCTCCGCTTCCTCAGCACAGCGGCGCAAAGATGCGCAGAAGGCCGTCCACCGCCCAGCGCCGGGAGTAGCGCTTCTTGTCGTAGGGCTGTACCTCGCTGCACAGCGCCTGCGTGGCAAGGAAGTCCTCCTTGATCTTCTCCACGATGCCGGAGCGATAGAACAGCGAATTGTTCTCAAAGTGCAGGAACAGGCTGCGGTAATCCAGATTGACCGTCCCGATGGTGGCCACCTTGTCGTCGGACACAAAGCTCTTGGCGTGTACAAAGCCCGGAGTGTACTCGTAGATCTTGACACCGCCATTCAGCAGTACCTGATAGAAACTGCGGGACATCCGGAAAATCAGCTTTTTGTCGGGGATGCCGGGCATGATGATCCGCACATCCACGCCGCGCCGCGCCGCTGCGAGCATGGCGGCCATCAGATCGTCGCCCAGCATGAGATAGGGCGTGAAGAACCACGCATAGTCCGTGCTCTGAGAGAGCAGGTCGATGAAAAGCTGGTTGCTGGTGGCGTCGTGCTCCAGCGGCGAGTCGTAGTAGCTGAGCACGTACCCATCCGTCTCCCGCGGCGCTTCGGTGCTGTCTTGCAGCGCGGGCATGGGCGTACCCGCCTCCCCCTTCTTCAGGGCAAAGGCATTCCAGAACGTCAAAAACATATGGGTAAAGCTGTGTACCCCCTCGCCGGTGAGCCGGAAGCCGGTGTCCTTCCAGTGGCCGTAGGGATGCTCCAGATTGATATACCGATCCGACAGGTTGATGCCGCCGCTGTACGCGATCTCGTTGTCCACGATGAGCATCTTGCGGTGATCGCGGTAGTTGGCCGTTCCCTTCAAGGCGAGGAGGGGATTGAACGGCACGCAGGGGATGCCCTTCTGCGTCAGCTCCCGGGCGTTGCTGAAATTAAAGGAAGAGATACTGCCCAGATCGTCGTACATCACCCGCACGTCCACGCCCTGCCGCAGCTTGTCCTCCAGCACCTCCAGCATGGCGTCCCACATCTGCCCAGGCTCGATGATGAAGTATTCTATGTAGATGGAACGCTTGGCACTTTTCATATCACGCAGCATATCCGGGAACATATCGTCTCCCAGCGGATAGTACCGCACCGGCTGGGCCTTACACAGGGGATACCCGGTTTTCCTCTCCAGCCAGCGGATGGTCTGCTCCATGCGCTTTTCCCCCGCAAAGGGTGTCTCGCCCACAGGGAGCGGACGGGGATCGCCGCGGCTCGCTACACCTTGCAGCCGCTTTTTCAGCGGCTTCGCCGTCCGCTTATTGCCGAAAAACAGGTACAGCAGCGCGCCCACCAGCGGCATCGTCAGGATGATGAGCAGCCACAGCAGCTTGTAGGTGCTCTCGTCCCGCTTGATGACGATGAACAGCACCATAAAGACCGCCGCCACCGACAGCAGCGACACGATCAGCGGCGCATAGGGGGCCAGCCACTTCACCAGCAGAACGTGCCACAGCACCTGCAAGGCCACGGCGGGGACGACGATCAACACACGGCGCATGATCTTTCCCATGTGAACACTCCTTTCCTCTTACGCCTCCTGTGAGGCGTCCTTCCACGCGCAGACGATCTGCGCCATCTCCTCCGGCGTCTCCTTGTAGCCGCCCAGTACCCACGCATTCATCAGCCCGAACAGTCCGAAGGTGATGAACTGGATAAAGTAGTAGGTCCTGGCGTCGGCCTGGGCGATAACGGGCGCAGCGCCCTGCAAGTAGAACCGCAGGATCACTTCCTGATGGCCGGTACCGTAGAGCAGCTCGCATAGGGGGCGGATGGACAAGCAGAACTCGAAAAGTGTCTGGATACCCTTCGGGTCGACGCGGGCGATGCCGTCGCCGCCCCGCTCTGCGGAAAACCGCCGCCACAGGCACAGCAGCTTGAAGGACAGTACCTCCTCCTTGCTCTTGAAATAGCGGAAATAGGTGGAGCGCCCCACATCCGCCTTGGCCGTCATCTCCTCGATGCTGATCTTTTCAAGGGGCTTCTCCCCCATCAGCTCCAGCAGCGCCGTACCCATGCACTCCTTCAGATAGTCCGTGGTCGCCGTTGTTCTGCGCATACAAACGCCTCCTCATCCTCCTGCCAAGCGGACGCACGGTATGCGCCGGTTTCGTCCGTCTGCGACCCGCTTGTGGTATTACCGTCTTATTGATACTTTAGTTTCTTTAATACTACCATTTGCCGTACCACCTGTCAAGAGGGTGTCGCGCAAAAAACCGCAGACCCCATAGGGTCTGTGGTTTTTTCTCGTATACAGGCAGTCCCGGCTCACGCCGCCCTATCCCGCACCGTCAAGGGCTGCTCCCACCGGGCGACGCCCCATCCGGCAGTATCGAATCCGGCGCGCACCGCTGCCGCCATGATCTCCAGCTTCCGCCGGATGACCGGACACTGCGCCAGCGCGTCTGCCTCGTCCTCCGCGCCCATGATGTACTCCATGATCCGCGCCCGATCCTCCCGGGGATTCATGGTGGAATAGGCGTCCACGAAATACACATTCTCCGCCGTGCCGAAATAGAGCCAGCTGCCGTCCGCCTCGTTCATGGCATCGTCATAGTCGTAGTAATAGTCGAACCCCCGCGGGTTGCAGGCGCTCCACGTCCAGCTGTCGATGGCGTTCCAGTTCTCGGAAATCAACTTATCCTCCATGGCGTGCCAGATCTCGTGGCACAGCAGCGCCTCCAGCCGCTCGTTACTCACCTGATAGGCGATACAGTGCCAGTCGCCGTTCTCGAAGCTCATGCCGATCACCTCGAAGGACATATGGAACGCGGATACCGGCAGAAACTGCACGCCGCCCTCGCCCCGCGCATTGCGGAACTGGGCGAAAAAACCGTCCGGGTACAGTGCCAGCGTCCGATCCAGCGCCTCCAACGCCGGATAGATGGCCGCCACCTCGTCCTCCAGCCCCGCCTGATCGGTGGTGGTGATGTCCTCCCACGATGCCGCGCAGGGCCCGGCGCACTGGTCGGACAACTGGATGTCCACATCGTACTTCTCCTCCAGCCGGTCAGCGTAGGCGCGCAGCGCCCCCATATCCTCCGGTATCGGCTGCCCGGCCAGCTCACCCCAGTACGCCCCGGTGATGCCCTCGTCCACCGTCAGGAAGGACGGCGCCTCCGTGGTCTCGCCGCACGGGGTAAAGGTCATCCGCGCCGGATCCAGCACCACCAGCCGCAGCGCATCCTGCGCCGTATCATACAGCATACCCAGCAGCTTCTGCACCGTCGGCAGCCAGCAGACAGTGGACAGATGCCCTGTCACGCCCGCCTCCGCCAGCACCGAGGTCACCTCGCACCGCTCCAGCGTCTGTCCCAACCGGAACAGCGTCTCGCCCTGTCTGTCGGAGGACAGGGCATACCGCGACCCGCTCACCACCCAGACGCTGTCCGCCTCGCTGCCGAACACCGCCGCCGACGCCTGCCGGCAGCCGCCGTCCGCCGTGTCGTAGCGGATGGTGTCGCGCCCGCCGTCCTCGTCATAGGACATCTCGCACAGCCCCCGCTCCATGAACCACAGCATATCCGCCCTTTCCTGCACCATCAGGCACGTACCGCTGTGCAGCTCCACCAGCGCCATGCCCAGTTTCTCGCTGAACGGCGACATCCGGCACCACAGCAGCAGCAGATCCGCCGCCGGATGAATACCCTCCAGCGAAACGAACCGCAGCTCCTGATCCAGCGCCACGCGCTGCACGTCGCCGGTGACCGTGTCCTGCCGGTACAGCGCCGCGTTCTTCAGATAGTAGTAGCCCGCACCGTCGTGGGACAGTCTGCCGCCCTCCGCCTCCGGCACAAAGTCCCGCACATCCTCCAGCTTCGCATTGAGGAACCGGAAAGAGGAGCCCGCCTCCTCCCAGCGCTGCAAAACCACCTGTCCGTCCGCAAACATCTGCTCCACCAGCGACCACTCGCCAGAAAACGTCCGCGCCAACGTCACCTGATCCCGCCGCACATCCAATCGGCTCAGGTACGACTCCCCCGCTCTATAATCCCACTCGCACAGCAGCGCGCCGCCGCCGACGGCCGCCACCGACGGATACCCGTTGCGCAGCGCACACGCCGGCGTCGTCACCGCGCCCCGCCGCTCAAGGTATATGTCACACCCCGCCGCCACCGTCACCAGCGCCGCCGCGGCCAGCGCCAGCGCCGTATATCGCAGCCAATTTCTCATGTCCGTCCCCCTTAAAAATACGCAGGAGCCTCCCCCCTCCGGGAGAGGCTCCTGCGCTTCTCGTTATCCGACTGCGTCCAGCTCCGGCGTCAGCCATTCCTCGTAGGCGTCCGCACCGGCAATGGAGCCGATGGGCAGCACCACATGGAGCTGTCCGTCCTCGTCCGGGTACGCCACCATCACATCCATATTGATATTGTCATCGGACAGCGTCCACGCCCGGCGCTCCGCCAGAAAATCGCCAAAGTTGCCGGTGCAGTCGGCGTAATTCCCGTCGAACCGCTCCGCCGCCGCCTGACGCACCGCGTCCAGAAACGCCGTCTCGTCCACGCCCATCTCCGCCAGCAGCTCTGCGGTGTTCAGCCGCGTCCCGCTGTCCGTGTCGTACAGATACACGCTGTACTGGTTCACGTCGCCATCCCACGCGCAGGACATCACCAGTGACAGAATATCGCCGTACTGGTGGGTCTCCCACACGATATAGGCGCAGCTGATGCTGTAACCGCCGTCCTTACACGCCAGCGCCTCCTCCACGAAGGGGCCGTATTCCCGCTCAATGGCGCCGTTGATTGACGCCGCACCCTCCGTGTCCGCCTCCAGCTGCGGCACGCGGTAGGTATAGTGTCCCGTGTTCCCCATGCTGTCCGTATAGTCGAAATCCTCGCTGTACAGCTCCCGGATCTGGGGCGCGCCGTGGATCGCCCCCGGCGTGAAGTTGTACACGCGGCCCTGCTCCGTCAGGGTGCTCACCGAGCCGTCCCGCAGGCTCAGGGACGGGAAATACACCGCCTGTCCCGCCGCCGTCTCCACCGTCACGCGCAGGTTGCCCATGATCTCGCTGACGTTGCCCCGCAGGCAGATGGGCGCGCCGTCGGTGCTGTCGTACAACACATCGCCCAGCGGGTCGGTCTCGTTGAACGCATCGTAGGCCTCCACTGTCACATGGGCATTCTTCTCCGCCGGGACGATGCAGTATACCTCGCCGCCCTCCTGCGTCACCACCTGCTGCTCCGTCAGGTCGGACAGGAACGGGAACGTCTGGGTCCAGCCGTTGTCCGCCAGCCAAGCCAATACGTCGCCGCCGTCGGGCATATAGCCCAGATAGGCCACGCCGCACTGGCTGCCGCTGTCCGCGATCTCCTGCCGCAGCAGCGCCAGCGCATCCTGCTCCGACGGCTTTTTCAGCGGCGCACCGCCGCAGCCCACCAGCGTACAGATCAATAGCAGCGCCGTCACCAGCGCCATCAGCTTCTTCATAGTCTCCTCCCTGCGAGCCCCGCCCGCCATGCACCGAGCCGCTGCCGGTACGGTCAATTGCTTCTCTCTGTCTCACATTATATAACAGATGCTATGCAAATTGCAATGCTCTTGTTCCCCGCGGCACGGTAGAGGCCGCCCGGTATCGGTGCAGACGCAAAAAAAGACGAGGCCGAAGCCTCGTCTTTTTTCGTTAAGAACTAAGTTCTAAATTAGAACTCCTTCTTCTTGCCGATCACAACAGCGGAACCAGCAACGCTCATCAGAGCCATGCCAGCGTACATAGCGATACCAGCATCGAAGGTCTTGGGGGAACCGTTGGTGTTGGTGGTGGTGTTGGTCTTGACAGTGTCAGCAGCATCATAGGTGAAGCCGATGATCTGGCCATTCTTGACCTCAGTGGTCTTGGCGCCAGCAGCCTCAGCGGCCTCGACGGTCTCATAGACCTTAGCAACGGTACCGCAAGTCTTGCACTTGTAGGAGTCAGCGTTGCCCTTCTTGTCGAAGGAGTTGGCAGCCCAGTCATGAGCGACCAGACCCTTAACCAGGTTGGCCTTCACGACCTCGCCGTTGACCAGCAGGTTGTAGCTGCCCTTGGAAGCGGCGACATAATAGGTGGTCTCGTCCTTGAAGGACACGACATAACCGGTCTCGTCCTTCTCCAGGTCGAGCTGGCCGCACTTGTCACCGATCTTGGTGAACACGGTAGCCTTGTAGTCATAGTAAGCGTCACCCTCGGCATCCAGCTGAGCCAGATACACGGGAGCCTTGCCGGCGTTGGTCAGCTTCAGGTCATAGGACTTGGCATCAGCGGAGACAAAGTAACCATAGGTTTCGTCACCGGCCTTGACCCAGTAGTAAGCAACGTTGCCATGACCGTGGTCACGATCATAGTCGGCGTCGACCTTCTCATAGGTGTACTTGGCATCCTTGGTGATCTCCTTGCCATCGGGACCATAGCCAGCATAAGTGGTGGCCGCGAAAGCGGTAACACACAGAGCCAGAGCCATGACCATAGCAAGAACAGTTGCGATGATCTTCTTCATGTTTGATTTCCTCCATAAAAAATTTTGTTGATCGGCAGATCCGGATACCCGGTCTCCCGTTCACGTTGACAGTATACCATATCCGCAGAATAAATCAAGCGTTACAGCCCCGAAAAATGCGAAAAAACTCATAAATAAATGTTAAAAAAGAATTAAATTTTCAGATTTGTTCTCATTTCTTATCAAAACGCGCATTTTCCATAACTTTTAGCGCGGTTTTGTTCCGCGCGACCCCGCCTGTTTCTCCCGCATCTTGCGCGTCGTGAGGTTTATTTGTCTTTGAGTTGTTGTTTTATCGTTTGTTTTACGCTGAAAACCGCAAATTCTTTCCTCTGTGAAGGCGTTTTGACGGACAGTTTGTAACAAATTGCCTGCCCAGCGAGGGCATTTTGCGCCCCGCCGGGGGTTGGCGCGGGGTTGGCGGGGTTGGCGCGGGCGCCTTGTCCCGGCGCGGGCGGTTCTCCGCCCCGCCGGGACGATGGGGCGCTTATCTCGTCTGCCGCGCCCCGCCGGGGGCTATAGTATGATCCGGCGACGCCGTATATTATAATAAGGTGAAATTTTTTTCGCAGAAAAAGAGGAAAACGCCGTTTTTTGCGGTATACTCTAATGTGGTGGTATGTTGCACACCGCCATGCACACCTGTTTTCGGAGAGGAGGAACGTTTTCGTGTTCGATCAGCGCTTTCTGGACGAGCTCATCGCCCGCAGCGACATCGTGGATGTGGTGTCCGGCTACGTCGCCTTGCAGCGCAAGGGCGGCAACCTGTTCGGCCTGTGTCCGTTCCACAACGAAAAGACGCCCTCCTTCTCCGTGTCGCCGGACAAGCAGATCTACCACTGCTTCGGCTGCAAGAAGGGCGGCGGCGTTATCAACTTCATCATGGAGATCGAAAACCTGACCTTTCCCGAGGCTGTGCGGTTTCTGGCCAAGCGCGCCAACCTGCCGGTGCCGGAGGAGGAGGAACGCTCCGACGCGGACAAGCTGCGCCGCCGGGTGCTGGAGCTGAACCGGGACGCCGCCCGCTGGTACTATGACCTGCTCTGCTCCCCGGAGGGCAAGGCGGTGCAGAGTTATTTGGACAAGCGGCAGATCCGGAAAAGCATCGCCGTCCGCTTCGGCATGGGCGCGTCCCCCGACCGGTGGGACGGTCTGCTCACCGCCATGACGCGCAAGGGCTACACCAAGCAGGAGCTGCTGGCGGCGGGTCTGGTGGTCAACGGCAAGAACGGGCGGCTGTACGACAAGTTCCGCAGCCGTCTGATGCTGCCGGTCATCGACACGCGGGGCGACGTGGTGGGCTTCGGCAGCCGCGTCATCGACAACTCCGAGCCGAAGTACATGAACACCACCGAGACCATTACATACAGCAAGCGCCGCATCCTCTACGGGCTGAATCTGGCGAAAAAGACGAAGCGCCCCAACATCATCCTCTGCGAGGGCAATCTGGACGTGGTGACGCTGCATCAGGCAGGGTTTGACAACGCCGTGGCCTCCATGGGTACGGCGCTGACGGTGGAGCAGACCCGCCTTTTGAGCCGCTTCACCAAGGAGCTGGTGCTGTGCTACGACAACGACAACGCCGGTCAGCTGGCCACCCAGCGCGCGCTGGAGCTGCTGAGCAACTCCGAGTTCACCGTCAAGGTGCTGAAGCTGCCCAACCGTCTGGTGGACGGCAAATACGTCAAGCAGGACGCCGACGATTTCATCAAGAACCACGGCGCCGCCGCCTTTGAAAACCTGCTGTCCGGCAGCGAGAACGGCGTGGAGTTCCGCATGGCCCAGATCGCCGGTAAGTACGACCTGACCTCCGACGAGGGGCGCATCGGCTACGCCGGGGAGATGGCGGAGGAGCTATGCAAGCTCGAAAACGCCGTGGAGCGGGACGTGTACACCAACCGCGCCGCCCAGACGGCGGGGCTGTCGCCGGAGGCCATGCGTATGGAGGTGCAGCGCGCCTTCAAGCGCCGCATCAACCGGGACCGGCGGGTGCAGGAGCGGCAGGAGTTGAATCTCAGCCGCACCCTCCAGCCCACGGAGCGCGCCATCCGCTATGACGATCTGCGCAGTGCCATGGCCGAGGAGGGCGTTATCCGGCTTCTGATGCAGGACGACGGCCTGTTCCCGGCGGAGCCGCCTCTGCGGGAGGAGGAGTTCTCCTCGCCCCTGCTGGGCCGCATTTACAGTGAGCTGTGGCGCTGCCGGGGCGGCAGCAGCATGGCGGCGCTGTCCGCGGCGCTGACGCCGGAGGAGATGAGCCATCTGACCACCCTCCTGCAAAAGCCGGAGTCCGCCGCCAACGCCCATCAGGCGCTGACGGATTACATCCGCATCATCCGCGAGGAATATGCAAAACGCAGCGGCCGCAGCGCCATGGACGCGCTGGCCGCCGCCCGCGATACATATAAAGATAAGAAAGGTTATGGAGGAAAGCGAACATGACAGAAGAAAAGTACACCGCCCAGCAGCTCAAGGAAATGGCGGACTCTCTGCTGGCTGCGGACAAGGCCCAGCAGCAGGAGAAGGATGTCAAGACCGCCAAGACTGCGGCCGCTGACGATGCAAAGCCCGCCGAGAAGGCGGATGATAAGCTGCCCGTCGCGTCGAAGGGCAAGCTGGATGACAAGACCATCGCCACGCTGCCCGCCGCCGCACTTCTGACGGCCAACGAAAAGCTGAAGGAGCTGTTCGTCAAGGGCAAGAAGAAGGGCCGTCTGGACTCCGGCGAGCTGTCCGAGGTGCTGGACGAGATGGATCTGGACGGCGACCAGATGGACTCCATCTACGACTCGCTGGAGACGCTGGGCATCGAGGTCGGCTCCGAGGAGTTTCTGGTAGGTCTGCCGGATGAGGACGGCGAGCCTCCCATGGAGGCCATTGCCGAGATCGAGGAGGAGGAGCTGGTCGATCCCAACTCGCTGGTGGACAGCTTCAACATCGACGACCCCGTTCGTATGTACCTGAAGGAGATCGGCAAGGTGCCTCTGCTCACCGCCGATCAGGAGGTGGAGCTGGCTACGGCCATGACCGCCGGCCGGGGGGCCAAGGAGCGTCTGGACGAGGCGGAGGCCAACGGCGAGACGCTGTCCGCCGAGGAGCTGGCGCAGCTGAAAAAGCAGGTCAAGGCCGGTGAGCGCGCCAAGCAGCAGCTGGCCGAGGCCAACCTCCGTCTGGTGGTGTCCATCGCCAAGCGCTATGTGGGCCGCGGTATGCTGTTCCTCGACCTGATCCAGGAGGGCAATCTGGGTCTGATCAAGGCGGTGGAGAAGTTCGACTACACCAAGGGCTACAAGTTCTCCACCTACGCCACATGGTGGATCCGGCAGGCCATCACCCGCGCCATCGCCGATCAGGCCCGCACCATCCGCATCCCCGTCCACATGGTGGAGACCATCAACAAGGTCATCCGCGTCTCCCGTCAGCTTTTGCAGGAGCTGGGTCACGATCCCAGTCCCGAGGAGATCAGCGAGGAGATGAATATGCCCGTGGACAAGGTGCGCGAGATCCTGAAGATCGCACAGGAGCCGGTGTCTCTGGAGACGCCCATCGGCGAGGAGGAGGACTCCCATCTGGGCGACTTCATCCCCGACGAGGCCGCGTCCGAGCCCAGCGAGGCCGCCAGCTTCACCCTGCTGAAGGAGCAGCTGGTGGACGTGCTCAGCACCCTGACCCCCCGCGAGGAGAAGGTGCTGAAGCTGCGCTTCGGCATCGAGGATGGCCGTACCCGCACGCTGGAGGAGGTCGGCAAGGAGTTCAACGTCACCCGTGAGCGCATCCGCCAGATCGAGGCCAAGGCTCTGCGGAAGCTGCGTCACCCCTCCCGCTCCAAGAAGCTCAAGGACTTCCTGAACTGAACACACGGCAAAAAATCGCTTCCCATCCCATGAAAGGAGTGTTCCCATGTTGGATATTTTTGATATTCTGGGTCCCGTGATGATCGGGCCGTCCAGCTCCCACACGGCGGGCGCGGCGCGGATCGGCTGCATGGCCCGCTCCCTGCTGGGCGCGCCGCCGGTGAGGGCCGCCATCCACCTGTACGGCTCCTTTGCCGAGACAGGCCCCGGACACGGCACCGACCGCGCACTGGTGGGCGGTCTGCTGGGCATGAAGCCCGACGACCCGCGTCTGCCTTTCGCCTTTGACGAGGCGAAAAAGGCGGGGCTGTCCTACACCATCGACGAGATCCATCTGCGGGACGCCCACCCCAACACCGCCGTTGTCGAGGCGTGGTCCGCCGACGGCAAGACGCTGGTGATGCAGGCGTCCTCTCTGGGCGGCGGGCGCATCATGGTCAACAAGCTGGACGGCATCGACGTGAATTTCACCGGTATGTACAACACACTGGTCATCCGCAACGAGGACGCCAGCGGCACGGTGGCGGCGGTGACATCCATCCTCAGCCAGCTTCGGATCAATGTGGCCAACATGAGTCTGTACCGCCACAAGCGGGGCGGGGACGCCCTGATGGTCATCGAGACCGACCAGCACCTCAAGCCCCATCAGGTGGCGTTCCTGTCGGAGCTGCCGGGCATTCTTTCCATGACCTACTACGACAAGGAGGAGGATGAAGATGTCTCTCTGGAGTTCAGACGTGTGCTCTTCCGATCTAGATGTCTCTGGATTCGATGAAGGAGATCTTTGACCGCATGGAGCAGGAGGGAAAACCCTTCTGGGAGATCGTGCTGGAGACCGATATGGAGGAGCGGCAGGTCACCCGCAGCCAGTCCATGGCCAAGATGCTGCTGACGTGGCAGGCCATGGCGGACGCCGCCGACAACTACACCGGACGCCGCCGCAGCGTCAGCGGTCTGGTGGGCGGCGACGGCATGAAAATGCGGCAGTACTGCTTCCGGGACGAGGCCATGTCCGGCGGCTACATCAGCGAGGTCATCACCGAGGCGCTGTCCATGGCGGAGTCCAACGCCTGTATGTGCCGGATCGTGGCGGCGCCCACCGCAGGTGCCTGCGGCGTGATGCCAGCGGTACTGCTGCCCCTGTGCAAATACGAGAAGCTGACCCAGCACCAGATCCTGGAGGCGCTGTATGTGGCCAGCGGCATCGGCGCCATCATCGCCCACCGCGCCTGTATCGCCGGCGCCTCCGGCGGCTGTCAGGCGGAGATCGGCACGGCGTCGGCTATGGCAGCCGGTGCGCTGGTGGCCCTGCGGGGCGGCACCGGCGAGCAGATCGGCCACGCGGTGGCCATGGCGCTGAAAAACCTGATGGGTCTGATCTGCGACCCCGTGGCGGGTCTGGTGGAGGTTCCCTGCGTGAAGCGCAACGTCATCGGCGCCGTCAACGCCGTCAGCGTGGCGGACATGGCCATGGCGGGCATCACCAGCCGCATCCCCGTGGACGAGGTCATCGATGCCATGGGTGAGGTGGGCCGCCGTCTGCCTGTGGAATTCCGCGAAACGGCGCTGGGCGGTCTGGCCGCCACCCCCACCGGCAACGCCATCAAGCGGAGTATGCGGCAGGGAAAGGACGAGGATGCCCTATGATGCTGGAATTTGACAAGCTGGATGTGCAGGTCGTCCCCCACTTCAAGGGCGGGCAGGGCGAGGCGCACGTCCGCACCGCCGTGCAGGACGATATGGGCCGCATCCTGCTGCTGACGCTGCCCGTCGGCTCCTCCATCGGGCTGCACACCCATCAGGGCAACTGCGAGATCATCCATGTCCTGTCCGGCTGCGGCGTATGCCACGACGACGGCACGGACACAGCCATCTCCGCGGGTATGACCCACTACTGCCCGGAGGGACACACCCACGGCATCGACAACACCGGCGGAGAGCCGCTGGTGCTGCTGGGCATCCTGCCGGATGTGAAATAAGCGCAAGCGCCGTCCTGCGGGGCGGCGCTTTTTCCCGCGCCGCCGTCTGTGGAGGCGGTCAAAAGAAAAGCGGCAGGAAATACGGTTTCGCGCTTGACAAAGGCCGCTTCATATAGTATACTAACCAACGGACTGACGGTTCGGTGACATAGCCAAGTGGTAAGGCAAGGGTCTGCAAAACCCTCATTCCCCGGTTCAAATCCGGGTGTCACCTCCAGATGAAAACCTCGTAACCATGCCGGTTACGAGGTTTTTCTTGTCATTGCAAAGCAAAACCATCGGCATAACCGGTCTACGGTTATGCCGATGGTTGTTTTGCGCTTCCGCTGAATATTTCTCCGCCTATTCCGCGTCCTTTTTCTCAAGCCGGTGTGCGAAAAAATTCCCGGCTTCCGTAACGCACCCGAAACGGCTTATTTGTGCAAAAGCTGGAAGCCCATGATGACCGCTCCCAGCACCACCAGCACGACGCCGGTGGCGCGGTTGAGGGTCTTGGGCTGCGCTTTGTTGGCAAAAACGGCGGCGATGCGCGCCCAGATCAGCGTAAAGATCACGCACAGCACCCATGTGAGGGGATCCGGCATACCGCCGATGGC
>ERZ507062.425-NODE-425-length-16875-cov-4.3591_pt1 | contig 16875 bp, 21 predicted proteins | sample MGYA00513786_ERZ507062 | MGnify/ENA metagenome assembly ERZ507062 | reverse complement strand
TTCAACGCAGATGACTTCTGCAGGGAAAATCGCTACGAAGTATTCTGCAACCAAGGTATGTATTTTAGAAAGGAACGGGATCAATATTTTTTGGAAGACGAGAGCAATGTAGTAAAAACCAGGCTTTTCCTTCTGAGCTCTGAGCTGTTCGTTCCTGATGAGACAAAAATCTTCAGCTAAAAAAAGGAGGAAACATGGCAAACGCATTGGATGTTGCAAAGTACATAATCAGCAAGTGCAATCAAGAACAAGAACCTGTGTCCAACCTCCAGCTTCAGAAAATACTGTACATTATTCAGAAAACATTTCTGCAGATAGGATCTTCAGCATTTGAAGATGATTTTGAGGCTTGGCAGATTGGACCGGTTATCAGAGAGGTCTACAACCAATACTGTGGTTTTGGGGGATCCAAAATCAGGTTGTCGTATCCAGATGTTCAGGTTTCGGATGAATTTCGAAAGATAGCAGATTTCATTATCATCTCAAAATGCAAGCTGGAACCGTGGCAGATTTTTGAAGAAGTTCAGGAAGCCGGTGGAGCATGGGATACAGTATACTGCAATGGCAGAGGGGACCATTTTGTTATTTCGAAAGATCTGATCATGGAGAAGTGTAGTGTGGTATAATATACATGAATTGCGGTGGTCGTCTTCGGACAACACCTTGAGCCTGCGGGATGCGTCGTGCAGGCTTTTTATTTTTTTGAAAACGTGTGGTACTGCACATTTTGTTGTATAAAAAGTACTTTAAATATGGTATTATTTTTGTGTAGAAAAAGACATTCGGAGGCATAGCAAATGCAGAGAAAAAATATATGTGATTTTGTAGAAGGAGATTCCGTAGAAGGTATGTTCCTTCTCAGTTCTCACCAGATCAGGCTCACAAAAAGCAATTCACAGTTTCTTTCAGTGACAGTTGCTGATAGAACCGGAAAAATTTCAGGCAACTGCTGGGATATTCCAGCAAACATTTCAGAGCTGAAAGACGGAGACTTTGTTCGTGTAAACGGAAGCGTAACGACATATCTTGGGCAGCTGCAGCTGAAGTACAACTCAGTTGAGCCTGTCGATTCATCAAGAATATCAGTGGAAGAAAAATCAATGCTTGTTCCATGCATTGATCAGAATGTTGAGCAGCTTTACACATCTCTCATGAACAGCGTAGAAAAAGTTCAGGATGAACAGATGAAAGAGATGGCAAAGTTCCTGTTCGTACAGCTGAAAGAAAAATTCATGAGCTATCCCGCTGCAAAGTCAGTTCACCATGCAGAAATCGGCGGACTTCTTCAGCATTCATATGAAGTAGTTGAATATATCAAAGCTGTACACAGCGTAACACCATGGTTTGATCAGGACATTACTGTCGTTGCCGGACTGTTCCATGATATTGGAAAACTGAGAGAATTCTCTCTTGCGGGAACGGGACTTGTATCAGACTACTCTGCAGAAGGGCAGCTTCTCGGACATATCTACATGGGTGCAGACGGAATTGCAGACATGTGTAAAAGATTTGGAGTATCAGCTGAAAAGACACTTCTTCTCCAGCACCTGATTCTTTCACATCATGGCGAACTGGAATACGGTTCTCCTGTAAAGCCGGCAACCATGGAAGCATACGTCCTGCATGCTGCAGATGAGCTGAGTGCAAGAATTCATTCCTACAGAGATGCAGTAAAGGATGTAGAACCTGGACACTTTTCTGAAAAGCAGTTTGCTCTCGGTGGTACAAAGGTATACAGACCAGAGTATTCTTCAATGTAAAAATACAGACTCAGAAGTATTGAACCTATTACACAAGGAGGCACATGAAATTATTATCAGCTCTTAATGCAGCTCTTTCAGGAGCATCCAAAGACAAAAACATTATTTCAAAGGATGAAGTTGCCGAAATGTTGAAGACAACACCTACGGCACTTGACGCTTTTGAAAATGCATACAGCGAAGCATCTCTCAGAGAAGCCAGCAAATCTGACAATCTTTTCGATGTCAATTCACGCCAGGCAGCATCAATGATCCGCTCAGATACCACTGAAACGTCTAGAAAGGTCGAAATTCTGACCGAACGCATCGTAGACGAACTGCTTTCCATCTCAGACACAAAACGCCTTACAGACGCAAATACAGACTTTGTAACATCAAAGGATGTAATGTCTGTACCGGAGAACGTTCGTCCACAGCTTACAGGTCATCTTATGAAAGTTGACATTAATGAGCCAGCGTATCTTGTGACATTTGACATGCTACGCCGTTTTCAGGAAACCGGTGACATACACGCATATCATATGTTCAGACAGGGTCTTGACATCCTTGACCTTGATCCAGTCACATACGAAGTGCTCGGCATGAACCGTAATTCCATCGGTCACTGGTTCCCGGCTCTGAAAGCAGCATCTGACAGTCAGGACTTTTTCAAAGTGCCTGCTACAAAGATTGTCAAAGTGCCGTTGCCATTATTACAGCTCACACGCAATGATTACTTCTCACTTACATCTACAACACTTGACATTGTCAATCGCTGGGCATATGAAGCATTCGACCTTGACGAAAACAAAACATACTTCGTCAAGACTGGAACATATTCCAGCAAATTCGATTTCAGAAATGCCAAAGTCACAACACCTAAAGAAGTAAGAGAACTTGGTTCCTACTTACTGTTCATTCATTTCCAGGCTTTGCAGATGGCATCACCACTGTCTCAGCCTTGCATCTATGGTGTATCAACAACCAACGAATGGTGTGTTCGTGAATACATTGAAGACAAGGAAAACAATCCTTGCATCTATCACGGCATGCCACTTCATACTGAATACAGAGTCTTCATCGACTGTGATACAGACGAAGTCTTGGGCATCGTACCGTACTGGAAGCCAGATGTAATGAAAAAGAGATTCACAACCGGTGCGGACGCTGATACAGCAGATATGAAGCATGACTACATCATCTACAAAATGCATGAGGACAAGCTCATGGCTCGCTATGAAGCCAATAAAGACATGATTGTAAAACGTATCAGAGGCATGCTTTCTGATATCAATCTTGAAGGTCAGTGGTCGCTTGACATCATGCAGAATGGTGACGATTTCTGGCTCATTGATATGGCCACGGCCGATACGTCTGCACTCAATGAATGTGTGCCAGCAGGACTTTTGAAGAAAGCCCCTGAGAACTGGATTCCACAACTTCCTGCAGCTGAATAACATATTTGAAAGGTTTGGAGAGTCTTCGGGCTCTCTTTTTTTCGTACAGTGCCATCTGAAAATTCTGTCAGAGCCTTCGAGAAGAATAAAAAGCACATCACTGCACTTTTGAAAATAAAAAAGTACAAAAAGTGCTATATAATATCATCAGAAAATTTGGAAGACCTGTCAGAGGTCGGGAGGTATTATATGTCTGAAAAAAAGAGCAGAACAGTTGCTTTCAAAGAAAAGCTGGCTGAAATAAGAGAAAACGAAAAGGATACAAGCGTGATTGCAAGGATCATAGATTTCTTTCTTCTGCTTACGCTGGCGTTTCCAGCTGCTATAGTAGCAAGAAATATCATTCCGTGCTTTGTGATTTCACTGTACGGAATGCCGCTGACGTTTGTTGTAATGACGGTCATTGTGCTGAAACTGAAGAAACTTTATCTCCACAGAGCGACAAGGGTGGTCCTTGCACTCATTGGCTTTTTCGGGTTGTTCTATCTTCTGAGCAGCACACTTGCACAGCAGGAGGAGCTGTTCAGTTTCAAACCTGTATACATTGTTGTGTGCCTTGCTGGAGGATGGAGCCTTCTTACAGTATCTCTGTACTGTCTGAAACTGATTGTAAACGGAGACAGGACGATAAGTCAGAAGGTAAGATTTGCAGTTACGACGGTACACGGTCTCTGTATGACACTTCTCACAAGCTCGATCATTACGCTCTACGGAGCACAGCTCATTGGCTCAATATTTAAATAATTTCAAAAACTGCACAAAATGTAGTGAAACAGGTACTGAAATGTTGTACAATATGCGTGTAAGAAAAAAACAGAAGGCAGGGAGTTTCTCTGCCTTTCTTCAAAGATGTGAAAGGATGTAAGAAATATGGCATTAGAAGAAGGTAAAACATTACTGCAGACAGTATCCGATGGAAAGAGCAATTTCAATCTCTACTACGGAAATATTCTGTATCCAGTAGACAGCGATGGCAAAGAAGACAGAAACAATCAGGTAAAGATTCCTGATGATCAGTACGGGCAGATTCTTGAAGCTTATCTTGCTGAACACAAGGAAGCACAGAAAACTGAAACGGCACCAGTACAGCCGGAAAAGCCTGTTCAGCAGCCTGTACAGAATACAGCAGACTCTGAAAAGGACGTGCTTCAGAAGCAGGTAGCCGCACTCCAGCAGCAGTTGCAGAGTCTGTCAAAGGCAAATGCAACTCTTCAGCAGGAAAAGACGGCAGCCAATGCAATTGCAGACGAAGCAAAGAGACAGGCAGCACAGGCTCAGTCACAGCTTTCTCAGCCAGCTGCACCAGTACAGCCAAAATCAGAACCAGCAAAGCCAAAAGCTCAGGAAGAATCTGAAGAAAGCGATGATGAAGATGATGATCAATACGAAGAAGGCAGAGGAAGAGGAATCAAGGAAAAGCTTACAACATTACTTCTTGTATTCCTGATGCTTCTGTCAGCATTTCAGACATTTGCTGTGATTACAGTAAACAAGAAAATCAACAAGATGAATTCTGCAGACGGTCAGAAAGTGGAAGAGAAGACAGATAAGGTGAATCTCACAATTGATGGTGAGACTTATCAGATTGATGCAACTCAGGTCCAGCTTGAAGAAGGACAGACAGTTGTCAACGTCTACGGTCTGATGACGACAAACAAAGACGGCAAAAAGGTGAACTCTGTAATTCCTCTCGGTGAGATCAAGGTCGAGCAGGCAGAGAAGGCAGCTGCAGAAGCAACTGCAACACCAGAAGCTGAAAAAACAGAAGCAGAATAGCAGCCAAAAAGAGGAAAGGAGAGCGGCGGTTTCGAGCTTGTAAGTTCAGGCTTTTCCGCCAAATTATTATGAGTACAGTACTACAGGGAAAATATGAAAACGGAGAAGCACATGTTGCGGTAAAAGGAAGTGCAAAGGAAACAGCCGTACTTCTGTCAGCACTTATTCAGAAGCTGGCTCAGGGATTGAACATGAGCTATGAAGATACAGTCAGATATATCAATTCTTCGAGAAGAAGAAATGGAGATGATATTTTCGAAAGAGATGATGACTCTAAAGAATACAGTTCAAGAGAGGAACTTGCAAAGTTCTTCAGACGTGAAACAAATCCTGTCAGAGAACACAAAGAGCCAGTGCAGAAAGAAAGAAGGCAGAAGCCTGTCAGACAAGCTGTAGAAACATCACACGAAACGTATGAGGAACCGGTATCCGTCCAGAGAGAAGTCCCAAAGAAACAGATTGTCATTCCTTCACCTGATCCAATCGAAAGTATTTTTCTCAGAAACGGAATTGATTCAATCTATCTGAGAAAGGTGACATACGCAATGCCTGACATGGACTGGTTTGACTGCAGAAAGTTTGAAATGCCAAGCGGCGTATACTACACAATCATTGAAAACAGAGCAGCAAAGGACGCAAAGAGCAGAATCAGTATCTGCAAGACAACAAAGTATGATGACGGATGGGTACTGGCAAATGGAAACAGACCTCTTCCAGAAACATGCAGAGCAGTTGCGTGCTGCAGAGTATAGGAGAAAGTTGGAATGCCAGAATATCTACACCCGGTTTGGAATGCATTCATTGCATTTCTGAGTGCCTACTTTCTTATTGTGGCATATGCATCGCCTTCGGAAAATCAAAACAATTTTCAGACAGTCTCACAGTCAATTATGAGACTGTTTTCTTTTTTTAAAAACACTGCACTTTCTGTACTGTATTGTCCTTAATTGTGTAGTAAAATGTAAGCTGTAAAGAAAGGACGAGAGGCAGCGTTGTGCGTTCTGCCTCAATTTTTTGATATGGAAAAAAATATTACAAACAAAGAACTCAAACAGGAACTTATCAAGGTTGGATATCCAACAGACGAAAAAGTAGATGCAATTAAAAGAAAACTCATTGAGCTCGACAGAAAGGGAAGCTTTCTTCTCGTATGTGGAGACACGAATGCAGATGATCCGATAATGCTGCATGCATTGGGCAACCACGAGGCAATGGAAGATATTATCTACAATCTTTTATGCCTTTTTGCAAATAAACTTGCTGAAGAAAAACTGAATGGTGCCAGACCACCTGAACTCCATGAAGTTGCGTTTTCAGCATGCATGAGATCAGTGCTTCTTGACATTGTTGAATATGCAATGGAATCTCATCCGTCAATGCTTCCACTGTACGCCGAAAATACAGAACATGTAGACAGACTTGACCAGCCAATCTGTATCGAAGATGTTGATGAAGAAACTTTAAGAGATTCCTTGAGAGATCTTGGAAAAGCACTCAGAAGAACACATACAATCATGCATACATACGAAGTCAAGAAACTTGGGCTCACAGACGAAGATTCAATCAAAGATGAATATGAAGTCTGTGCAAAGAATATTTCTTCAATTATAGATGATGCACTTGGACTTTCATCCAATCCTCAAGACAGAAGCTGAGGCAAGCATATGTCAGAGCAGAGTAAAAAGGCAAAAATTACAATTCTTGAAAAAGATAATGGATTCGAAGTCGGGATGTCAGGTGATCTCGGACATCTTGCAGCAGGGCTTGCAGTCGGAATTGAGCATATTGCCAGAAGCAGTCAAAATTTTGAAATAGTGATGCAGATGATCAGAGAAATTCATGAAAAGATGGCAGAAGAAGGCGTAATGTCAAAAAAAATTGTGGGTGAATGCGGGTGGAAAGGAACAGATTATGTTTCATGATATTGAATTTGAAACAGCCATGTACTTCATCTGCTCGTTTGCAATGCCTGCAATCAGCATTCTCTATACGACAAGCATCAGACTGCTGAACAGAGAAAACAAGCGAAATATCAAAATTGCAGCATGGTCAACAATACTCATACTGTTTGTTGGGCAGGCGTTCTGTGGCATGGGAAGCAGCCTACAGAACGCAGTCACGTACAGACGTACAAGTGATGCAGCAACACATATTGAAACAGCCGCACAGATTGTGTGGGTTATCTTCTTTGTATGGTCATGCTGGATATTGACGAAGGGGTTTGAAAGAACTGGAAAGGAAAACCGATAATGTACGTTTTTAGCAGAATTTAAACGTCACAAGCCAATGATTTCAATCGTGGTGCATGGAATGTCAGCAGTCAGACCATACAGCACTATGTAGAAACGCAGAAGACTCGACCGTAGGTATACAAAAGAAAGGAGAACCGTATGGCAAAGAAACCAATGCATATTCTTGAAATACCGATTGCTCAGGTGGACAGTTTTCCTCACCCACGTGATGCATTCAATACGCCATTTCATATACTGTGGAAGATCCACAATATCGCAGTTGCTGAAGCACAGCGAAGACTCGACCGTCTTTTCAGAGACAGAGAATACTGGTATCTGATCAGATGTCTGAAGAAGGCAGAGTCCAAAGATGAAAAGAAAGCCATTGCTGAAAAGCTGACTGCAGTAAGAGAAAAATATGATCTTGCAGGCAGCTACTGTCTTCAGAAATATGTGGCGGTTCAGCAGCACAGATACCGCCAGTACTTCTCTACTCACCAGATCCAGAAGGAAGGTGAATCTGTATACAAAGGCATTGCTGAAGTCATATTCGGTGACGGAAAATACCTTCATTTCAGAAAGGCTTCGGAAATTCGCTGTATTTCACAGAAGGATACATCCAACGGAGTAAAGTTCAATATCCGTACAGGCACAGGAACATGGCGAAAGTTCACATTCAGGTGTCATATCAACTGGAATGATCCGTATGTAGCAGAATCACTTGCCTATGGTGACGTTTCATACTATGAGATCAAACGTCGAATGTTCAAGTCAGGATGGAGATACTATCTAGTTATCGTTCTCAAAGGTCATGCACCAAAAAAGATTGCTGATGCTGACCGAGAACAGGAACACAGATCAGATACAGGTATTGATCTTGGAACAAGCACTCTGGCGGCATACAGTCATGAATCTGCAGTACTTGAAAGACTTGCACCTGATGCAGAAAGCTACGACAGACGCATCAGACATCTTCAGAAGAAGTATGACCGTATTCAGCGTATCAACAATCCGGAAAACTACAATCCAGACGGTACGGTCAGAAAAGGCAGAAAGACCTGGTATCATTCAAACAGGATGCGTCAGCTCCGCAGAGAAATCAGCACGCTTTATCGGAAGAAAAGTGAATATATCCGCATGTGTCATTGTATTCTTGCCAACAGGATCATCAGGCAGGCAGATCACATCTACTATGAGAAGAACTGCTTTGCATCCATGCAGAGACGTGCAAAGAAGACAGAACGCTCGGAAAAGGTGTCTGTCATCAGACAAAAGGACGGGACCTTGCAGAATGTTCAAAAGCTCAAGAAAAAGAAGCGATTTGGGCATTCGCTTACGCTTCATGCACCTGCAATGTTCATTACTCTGCTGAAGAACAAGTGTCTGCAGTATGACGTTCCCTTTGATGAAATCAATACTTATACCTACAGAGCCAGCCAGTACAATCCGCTGACGGGCGAATACAGAAAGCCTGAGCTTTCTGAACGCTTCAAGAATATTGAAAGCCATATGGTACAGAGAGACCTTCTCAGTGCATATCTTATTGCACATCCGGATCCATCACTGATGCATGCTGATACATCAGCTGTATATGAAAACTTCAGCCATTTTCTGAAACTGCACGATGCCTGCATTCAGAAAATGAAAGACGACGGCATCTCATTCAGACAGTGTTTCGGCTTTTAGCCGAAGATATAAAAAAAGGTTCCCGACATTGAGCCTTCTCACATAAAGTACGGAAGTTGACTTCTGGAAATTTGAGTAAATTTCGTTAAAGGCACTATACCCAGCAAACAACCTGTGACTTGCATCCGCAGACAGTCAGGCAGATGGCTGGTGAAAGGCTTGGAATCCCACTACTTCAGTGGTGGGAGAATGTCAACGATGCATTTGTAAGATATGGAAGCTCTGCAGATTCCCTTGTAAATGCAACATTCAGTGTAGGATCCGTATCAAAAATGTAAACAAAGAAAGGGAAAAAATATGAACAATGAAAATGAAAATAAAGACATTCAGCATGATGCAGTAAAAACAGTTGTCAATATCGTGACACCTGAAGCACCAGTCAAATCGGAAGAAAAGCCGAAAGCTGAACCAGAATCAGAGGCGCATGAAAACGTGCAGGGACCAGCACAGCCTGAATCTGTACAGGAGACACCGGTCGCACCGCAGCCACAGCCGGCACCTGAAAATAATGTACCTGAGTCAGAAAGCTCAAAGTCAGAAAGTTCAGGAGGCAACGGCACTGTCCCACCTGAAAATGAGAACAAAAAGAAAATTCCACCAAAGAAGGGAATCATCGGTGGGATCATTGCAGCAGCAGTAGTACTCATCGCTCTTCTCTTCTCACTGTTTTCTTCAGCAGCGATCAATCTTGACAAGTATACGAATGTAGAGTTCAAGGGATATGAAGGATACGGCAGAGCAACAGCATCTATTGACTGGGATAAAATTGAAGATGACTACAGTGGAAAGATCAAGTTTTCAAAGAAGGCAAAGGCAAAATTCAAGGAACTCAGCAAGGCATATGGAAATGAAGAATATACGATTGATGATCTTGCAGATCCTGCAGAACTAATCAGACAGTGCGTTGATGTAAGTATTGATGCTGACAACAACGGAAAGCTTTCAAATGGAGACAAGGTAACAGTTGAATATGATGTTTCAAACGAACTTGAAGAAGTATTTGACGTAAAGCTCAAGGCACAGCCAAAGACAGTCAAGGTAAAGGATCTGGAAAAGGTACAGACAGAAGATATCTTCAAGGCAGTAACAGTGAAATTCACTGGAGCTGACGGTTCCGGACAGCTTGAAATTACAGGAGGTGCAGTTGACTACTCATCTCTCATCACTGCAGACAAGCAGGACTCTCTTTCAAACGGTGACAAGGTAACACTGACAGTGGATACAGACGAGCTGATCAGCCAGTATGGAAAGGCTCCAAAAAAGGAAACAAAGGAATACACAGTAAGCGGACTTTCAAAGTATGTTTCAAGCGTATCTGATCTTTCAGATTCTGCAATGACAGCTCTAAAGGCACAGGCAGAAGACAACCTCAGAGAGTCAGAGACAAAGGCATACGGAGACTACAAGTACTCATCTGCTGAATATGTCGGTGCATACGTCCTCAAGAAAAAGGTAGCAGACGATAGCTACAGCTACTATGATCTGGCAAATAACAGCCAGCTTGGTCTTGTATACAAGGTAACTCTTACAGGTACAAGAAGTGACGCTGGAAACGGATATACATATGCAAATGAAGGACAGACGGAAACAGTCTACAAATATGTAGCATTCAATGATCTTCTCATTGACGAAGAAGGCAGCCTTACTGAAGAAGTCGGTAATAAAGGTTCAGTAAACGCACCGGGCTACTATTCCGATATTCTTGGACTTGTTTATGGATACAAGACAACTGATGAAATCTACACAGATGTCGTAGACGGAAATGCAAGAAGCTGGACAGCAGACTGGCAGGTTAACCAGTAACGAAAGAAAGAGGCGGGCGGCTGCATGGCTGTCTGCCTTTTTTATATTTTTTTTCGAAAGGAGGAAATCCTTGTGAGAAACAGAGAACAGATCCGGACAATAGTGATCAAGAAGTATACAAACACTGTTCAGACGTTTATCGGACGTATCGTAAGAAATGGAAAAAGAATTGAAGCTGAAGATACTGATGAAAATACTGAGCGTCCGTATACGCTTCTTCAACCACTGTATATGGAAGAAAACGGAGAATGGGTATTCGCAGATCACGTATGGCTTGAACTCCCGCCAGAATACAAAGAAAATCCTGGAAAAATAATAAAGTTCAAAGGAAAGGTAATCAGATACAAAAACGGAAATGGAAGAAGAGCAATCAAACTCGTAGAAATCATAAGTCTTGAAAAGGGAGATGACAGTGGATTCTACAACGGTCTTGACATGAGACCATATGGACAGCCAGATATTCCACTTCGTGAAGACAGGAAAGTATTCAATGAGAATCTGGCGACAATACGAGCGTATGAAATTGGAACTCTTCCCGAAAAGAAGAGAGTAAAGCATCACTACAGAAAAGGTGGAAGGAAAAAACCGAGATGGGTAAACGAAGAAATCTATAAGAAGATTCGAAAGGAGAGTGAGACATGATCTGTATATTTGGAATCAGAGAGCTGTTGAAAAGAATGAACCTAGAAACAGCAGTTGAATATCTGGAAAAAAATGGATGGAGAAGAATTGAAAGAAAACGTAAAGACATTGTCGTATTGCAGAAGGAAACAGACGAAAAATTTCATCAGGTGATCATTCCACTGGACAGAGAGCTGGGAGACTACTGTGAAGCTTTGGAATCAGCACTTGAAGAAGCGGCGTTTGTGGAAGGAAAACCACCAGAAAAGCTTGTATTTGAGTTGTTGAGAAAAAGCAATATGTGTGCTTAAAAACACACATTTTGTACTAAAATATGTTTAAATTGTACAACAGGAGAGAGAAAACATGATAAAAAATGAAAAACAGAAAATTGCCGAACATTTCGGAGAAGCTGTGCAGATGCAGCAGCTTATAGAAGAAATGTCAGAACTTACAAAAGCTATTTGTAAGTACGCAAGAGTCAATGGTATTGGACAACCAGTTGCAGATTCTGTAACCGAAGAAGCAACGGAAGCAAACCTTGTTGAAGAGCTGGCTGATGTAAAGCTTGTTCTGGAGCAGGTCATCTATCTTCACGGATGCAAAGAAGGTGTTGAAAATGTAATTGCTGAAAAGATTGTAAAAGTAAACGAAAGAATCAGGAAGAACAGATCAGACAGCCAGAAATCATGATTAACACGACAGGAAGCCACTGACTTCAGGCATGGGGAGTGTCACCAGGAGAACGAATAATTTTCGAAAATCGCATGTACTGCAGGCTTTGAAAAAAGTACAATTTGTACTACAATAGAAACAGAAAAGAGAATTTGTTCGAATACCGGTTTCAATGAGACTGGATAAATTATTTGAACGAATTCTCTTTTTTTTGTTTTTTTGAAGCAAATAAGGAGGAAATAATAATGAAATTTGAAGAATTGCTTGAAAAATTTGATAACCCAAACGTATACACAAGAGTCAATGATGAAAATCTAGAGACAATCTGCGAAGGCAAAATGTATGACATTGAATGCAAAAAGGAATTCAGCGATCAGGAAGTAATGGCATTTGGCTATTACGATGATGTATTATGCGTAAGACTTGCAATAAAATGGCATGCAAAAGAATTTGATACATTAGAAGAACTGAAGAATGATCCAGACTTGCAGAAAATGGGCCGCTACAGCTGGGCAAAAGTCATGCTCAAAGGAAAACCCGTATATGCATGTACAACAAACCAGCAGTATGAAGACATCCTCTGGGGAGGGGCAAATGAAATGCTGACAAAATTCAATCAACATTTCAATATTCCAGAAGATCCATCTGCCGATCTCTGCTCAGATGTTCGAGATTTTATCCTTGAAAGGCTGCAGGAACAAGGTATCGAACTTGTAGATGTGTTTGATGAGTATTAAAAACCACATTATTTCTTGGGGAAAAGTACAATTTGTGCTACAATAGAATCAGAAAAGAGAATTTGTTCGAGTACCGGTCTCAGTGAGACTGGACAAAAGCTTGAATGAGTTCTCTTTTTTGTTTTTCAAAGCAAATAAGGAGGCAAAAGAGCTATGGAAGAAAAACTAAAAAAGGCAGTACGCAAGTACGAAAAGGACTACGGCATTCAGAAAAATGTATTTTGGCTGTATTCCTATATTCAGATCAGAAAGTTTCTACAACAGAATGCAGCTGCTACTGAAGACAGAATCAAGGAATTTCTGAACAGTCAGCTCGTCTGTATGTTTTCTGACTCTGAGTACATCAGAGGAAAACTGAACTTTGCAAACCCTGCAGCAAAAAGGATGGTAGAAGTATGTCAGATCTACAGCAGGTAACATACGCATACATCAGCTGCTTTGGCGGCAATGTTCAGAAAGTCAGAGTCAAATCGTATGAGTTTGTGACAATCGAGTTTTCTCGAATGGTCGTGATTCGTACAGCTGACGGCTACGAATTTATCGTTTCTCCTGAGAATGTGGTCATCCAGAAGGTTCTGAAGTAGAACCGAGGAGGCACAGGATCAGGTATGGAAAATGTTCATAAGGAGGTAAATACAATGAACAAACTAAACAAAAGTCGTTTCATCGACGACAAGCCAGAAATGGTTGACAACATCAAGGGAGATCCTTTCATTGAAAAAATGTTGGAACTCACCGACGTAATTTCCACAGTTAAATTTCTCACAACAAGAAAAGGCTATGCTATTTTGATGGAACATCTTCTTCCAATCATTTCTGATGAGAGATACTCCAGCAACAACACAATGGAAACTTTTGGAGATGTGAGAAAGTCAGGAAACTTTGTTCTTTACATTGTCAGAAATTTGAAGTGGAACAGGGAATCAATGCCTGTACTTTGTCCGATTATTGACACAATGATTGAACTCAAAGAAGAGAAAGTTCCTTTTCATGTGATGAGAACAACTGAGCATCGTGGGGTTGTAGAAGATGCAATGAATGATCCAGACTCAGTACTTCCAACAATGTGGGCTAAAACAAGTATTTTTGTAGACAGACCGGAATTCTACGCTGCTGAAGGTGCATCAGAAAAGCAGGTAATCTGTGACCTTGTATGCAAGCTGTTTGAGCTTGCAGAAAGTGACAGCACAGATCTTATCAAGGGAAGTGATCTTGTGAGAATCGACTACAGTGATTCCAAGAACAGTGCATATCTACAATATGCAAACGGAAGAAGAAAGGCTGTTGAATTTGCAGGCACAGACAAGAAGGAAATGCTTGTTCATCTTGTCAATGCAATTGCAGAAACAAACAATTGAGTCGGAGACCACCATTTGGTGGTCTTTTTTAAAAAAAGGAGAAAAAAATGTCAAACGTACATTCAGTTAATTTTTCTGTAGAAGTGAGAAGAGGATGTGAAAAGCCTCTTCTTTCTCTTCTGCAGTCGTCTGTTGTTGGAACAGACATTATGCAACACGCACTTGAAAGAGGTGCAGACACAGTAACAGTTGAGGACATGCTCGATGCAATTTTCTTTGAAGAAAATATAAGTGATGATTTTATTACAGATGTCTTTGAAAAAATCGCTCCGTATCTGAAAAACGGGTCCGAACTGGACTATTGGACAGAAGACGGTCACTACGAGTTGCACGCCTTCAATGGAAAAATCAATTGAAAGGAGAAATTTTTTATGAACAGATTTGCTGGAGCTGCTGGCAGAGAAGTGCTGCTGGATGCAATGGATACGATTGTTGATTTGATCAATGACAGTGATGCTTTGGAAGACTGGAATAACAATGTCTTTGTTGTCACTGTGCTCAACAACAAAGAATTTGCAGATGCATGTGATTGCTTTGAAGATATTATTTCCAACTACACAACAGGAAGATACGATTTCTCATGTTTAAAAAAGGATGAAGAAAAAGCTATCAAGGCATTTGAAGCGGTTGCTGAAACAAGAGAATGCTGGAAGGTCTTCAAAGAAGAAGCAGAAAAAATCAAGGCACGTGATGAGCTTGCATTCAGAACAGATCAGCCGGATGTTGATGTTTTTTCTGAGTACTGCGATATTTTTGTGAAAGTTATGGATGGATGGTATCGTTCAGAACTGTTCGAAGGATATAGAAAAAGGAAAATTTCTCGTATCAGCAAGATTAATTGGGATATTCAGCTTTATGACTGCCTTGAAGAAATCAGAAAATGTTATGACGCAAAAGCAGCAGATCTTCTTGGTATCACTGAATCAGAGATGAAGAATTTGAAAAAGGATGAACGCATGCTCATGCAGAAAGTGTATGAAAAATATGCACTTGGTCCTGTCTGGAAAGCTATTGTAATGGGAGTTCCATATGAACTTTCATTAATTCCAAAAAAACTTGAATTTGCTTCTACAAAAGCAGTGTTTCAATATCTTGAAACAAAATACAACCGGAACGTTCTCAATTTTTCGCCTGAAATGGTATGGGTCTACGAAAAAGATTGAGGATCAATAACAAGTACGGCTGGTATATATTTTGACTCGCATACGAAAGACTCGCTGCATCCTGATGGGTGCTTTGAGCCTTTTTTTGTTTATTGAGTGAACAATTCTCACTATTTTTGGTACAGAAAGTACAAAAAGTGCTATTATTTCTCAAAAGGAACTTTTTTATGACAAATATAGATTTTGAGGATTATACACAGTTCGAAAGCGGTTTTGATATTTTTGATGAACTGCACGGAGGAACTGTTCAGCACGAAATATGTCTGCTGAAATACAGAAACGAGAAGATAAAGGAAGATTTTGCCGGGCAGCTTGATGAACATACTACTGCAGAGGCAATTCCGGTCCTGATGGTAAACCTTGCCTCTACTGTTCTGGAATATGAAAGTGCAAAGGCGAGCAGAGTAGCAAAGAAATACTGTAATCTGGATATTCCCGCCGAGAGGTTTCAGGAATCATATTATAACGCAGTTGACCCTGAATACGAGGAAAGCATACGTGAAATATATGACTGTGAAGAGTTCTACGCACCACGATTCTGGCAGTACTATGCTACAGATCACGTTAAGAAAAAAGAGGAAAGAGTAGAAAAAGCATGTGAGATGGATATCGACGATCTTGTTTCCAGCATCGAAGATTTCTGCCTGCAGAACAGAAAATACTGTTCCGATTTCAGAGCACTTGTGATCATAGATTCGCTGGAAAGCATCAAGAATACATTCGGTTTTCCAGATGATGCGTATCAGGAAATGTGCATGAGCATTCTGAGCCTGCTTTCAAGAAAAACTGGAGCATGCATTGTTGTATGTTCTTCCAGTGAAAATGAAGATCTGTACTGCTGTTCCGATGTTGTAATAGAAATGTCCGAAAGTGAAGAAAACATGCTGAAGTTGACATCGTTCCGTGGTAGAGACATGTATCAACCAATATGCAGCGTAGATGCTATCGAAAAAAATGGAATTTTCCACAAAATGTGCTGAAGAAGTACCGAATGTGATACAATAATTGAGTAAAGAGAATTCGTTCGTGTTCATTATCGTGAAATGATGAAATAAAAACGAGTTCTCTTTTTTGTTTTTCAAAAGGAGGAGAAAAAATGAAAAACTTGAGATTTGGAACAATCTACAGAATCGTTCCAGAAAAGAAAGAAAAGCTCAAAGAAATTAATCCAAGGTATTTTGAGAACATGAATTCTCAACGCTACGGATATTTCGTGCCAATGGCAATAAGGGGAGAAAATGGAGAAATCCGCATACGAATGGTAGATACATATCAGTTGAAGGTGGATGGCTGCTTCTATGAGATTGCAAAGCTTTATGCATCATTCAGTAATCCAGATATTGCGGAACAGTACTATCACTGCAAAGCTTATTACTATTATCCAGGGGACTTTCTTTGTAATCCGGAAAATATAGATGCATTCGAAGCATTATGTGACTTAAGTGAAGTCTCAGAAATCAAGCGTACAGGCTCGCAGATTTTTGCTGAAGCTGATGTTTACTTCGATGTTTGGATTGCACTCGGTAGAACAGCAACGCTTCTAAAAAAAGAAGCCAAACCAGACAGAGTAAGAATCTTCAAGAAGTTGCTGCTTGAAACTGTGTACGCCGGAAATGATCTTGGTGCATC
>ERZ507062.423-NODE-423-length-16987-cov-11.2936_pt1 | contig 16987 bp, 17 predicted proteins | sample MGYA00513786_ERZ507062 | MGnify/ENA metagenome assembly ERZ507062 | reverse complement strand
CCTATTGAGGGGACTGTCTCCCTGTGCACCTTGAAAATTGAATCGCCGCCTCCAAAGGATATGCTTCCGGCAAGTGATGCCATGACTCCCCGAAAAAGAAACGAGCGCACCGAAGAAGCGATACGCCGTGGTGAGACTCCGGGGCAGGAACGATGCGGATGAGCGGCAGTAAACAAAAACCGCCGCAGAAATGCGGTTTCAGAACAAGCAAAGGAGGTTCAAACCTATGAAGAAAGGAGAGCTCAGAGAGCTTTATCAGATGATGTTTCCAGAATACCCGGACATCGTGACCGTTAAAGAGCTTCGGGCGACGCTGGGCATCAGCCGCAAGCTGGCGTACAAGCTGATCGACTATGGGTACATCCACGCCGTGAAGATCGGCACGACGCTGAAAATTCCGAAAATCAGCGTCATCAACTATGTGATGGAGAAGGAGGTGAAGAAAGTTGGATGAGATCAAGCGCCTGACGCCCGCCCAAAGGGCACGCTGTAACCGGCTGATCCGGCGGCTGTGCGCCAACTACGACGGTGGCAACTGTCTGCCGTTGGACGATGGCGAAGGCTGCGTGTGCGTGCAGACGATTTCCTATTCGCTGCTGTGCAAGTACTTCCGGCGGGCGGTTCTGCCCGCCGACAAGGTACTCTGCGCCGATATTTACCGGCAGCGCACACGGCTCTGCGACCGATGCAGAAAGCCCTTTGCACCCGGCAGCAACCGGCAGAAGTACTGCCCGGAATGCGGCCGCTCCATCCGGCGCAAGCAGAAGGCAGACTCCGCCAGACGGCGGCGCAGCGTCGAACATTAAGCACCGGGAAAGCCTTGATTTCCGGGGCTTTTTTGAGAGCAAAGCGGGTGCGGGTGGCCGTTTCCATCCGCCCCCGCCAAAATCCACTTTTGACATTCTACAAAGGAGAATTCTATGGACAACAAACTGAAAACCGTGGACGCAGAGACCTTGCTGTCCACGCCGATGAGCAAGACGATGTTCATCGTGGACGGACTCATTTCGCAGGGCGTCAATGTCATCAGCGGTGCCAGCAAAATCGGCAAAAGCTGGCTGATGCTGTGGCTGGGGCTGCAAGTGGCGCAGGGAAATTCTATTTGGGGTTTGCCCACGCTGCAATGCGATGTGCTCTATCTGAGCCTTGAGGACACCCAGCGCTGCATTAAAGACCGCCTCTACAACCTCACCGACAGTGCCCCGGACAACCTGTATTTTGCCGTGGCCTCCGGGCTGATCGGCGGCGGGCTGGAAGAGCAGATCACGGATTTCCTGACCGAGCATCCCGCCACCAAGCTGGTCATCATTGACACGCTGCAAAAGGTGCGGGACTCCAAAGGTAGCGCCGGAAAAGCGGGAATGTACGGCAACGACTACGACGACATTTCCTCCATCAAACGCATTGCCGACGGCTTCAACATCGCCATTTTGCTGGTGCATCACCTGCGAAAGCTGCAAGACAGCGACGATCCCTTTAACGATGTCAGCGGCTCTACCGGCATCATCGGCGCTGCGGACACCAACTTCATCCTGCGCCGTAAGCGCAGCGGAAACGCCGCTACGCTGCTGGTCAGCGGGCGGGATGTGGAATATCAGGAACTGACCTTGCAGTTTAACGACCTTGTCTGGGAGCTGGTGGAGCGCAAGAACAGCGAGGATATTCACAAGGCAGAGCTGCCGAAATTTCTGTTTCGGGTGGTGGACTTTATGGAGTGCCGCACCGAATGGGTGGGCACGGCCACGGAGCTGCTGACCGAAATGAAGGAGCAGGAGGTCACGCCCAATATGGTCACGAAGTATCTCGGCCAGTTCGCCTATGAGGTGCTGGAGCCGCTGGGCATCGAGTATCGCACCAAGCGAACGGGAAAAAGCCGACTCATCAAATTTCTGCGCCGTGACGGCGATGACGCAAATGACGCCGGAATCGCTATATAAGGAAATCCCCGTCACAACCGTCATTGCCGTCACAAACCGAAGAAAGGGGGTGAACAAATGCGCAGCAAAAACTACGGGATCAATGTCCGTGTGACCGAGCAGGAGAAGCAGAAGCTGCTGGAAAATGCCCGGTTCTGTTCTCTGTCGCTGTCGGAATACTTGCGGCGGCTGGGGCTTGGAAAAGAGGTCAAATCGGCCATCACGGAGCGGGATTACCGCCTGTTTCGGATGCTGAACGGCCTGAAAAAGGAGCTTCCACAGCTTCAGAAAGAGGGAATTCTGAGCAGGCTGGAAGCAATTTTGAATGAATTAAAGTAAGCGAGAATTACGCCTGCGCAGTCTAAGCGAGCAGACTGTTTTTACTCCTGTCGGAGCCAAACAGTGCCCCTGCCGCCGATGCCTGCGTCATCTGAGCGAGCAGTGCGTTTTTACTCCCGGCAGGGCCGGAGCGTAAAAGCACTCGTTAGGGCGTGCCCTAAGACCCCGAAAAAAACTATGAAAGTGAGGACAACACAATGAGAAAATCGGATTTTACTTTACCCACGCTGGACGATCTGTTTTCCACGCAGGCGGAGCGGGACGATGCCAAGCTGGAGCGGGTGCGGAATATTCCACTGGCCGAGCTGCACCCGTTCAAGGGTCACCCCTTCAAGGTGCAGAACAACGAGGAGATGCAGCGGATGATCGAAAGCATCCGCAAGGTGGGAGCCATTACCCCGGCGCTGGCAAGGCCGCTGCCGGACGGCGGTTACGAGCTGATCTCCGGCCACCGGCGGCTGGCGGCGTGTCAGGTGCTGGGCATCGAGACGATGCCCGTCATCGTCCGGGAGCTGTCCGACGATGAAGCGGTGATCGCAATGGTGGATGCCAATTTGCAGCGGGAGACCATCCTGCCCAGCGAAAAGGCGTTTGCCTACAAAATGAAGCTGGATGCACTGAATCATCAGGGTATAACTTCTGGACAAGTTGACCAGAAGTGGTCGAGAGAGAAAATGGCTGATGAAACCTTAGACAGCGGACGGCAGATTCAGCGATATATCCGCCTGACCTACCTGATTCCCGAACTGCTTTCGATGGTGGACGACGGCAAGATCGCCTTCAATCCGGCGGTGGAGCTTTCCTACTTAGACTCGTATCAGCAGCGGGCGGTGCTGGACGCGATGGCGCTGAACGATTGCACCCCGTCCCACGCCCAGAGCATCCGCCTGAAAAAGCTGGCGCAGGAGGGCTTACTGGATGACCAGATAGTCTACGCCGTGCTGGCGGAGACGAAGCCCAACCAGCAAGAGCAGCTCAAATTCAAGCGGGAGGAGCTGCGGAAATACTTCCCCTCCGGCTACACCGAGGAACAGATGCGCCGAGACATCATCAAAGGGCTGGAATTGCTGAAGCGGCAGAGAGAACGGAACCGGGATGCCCGCTGATTCGTACCGATACGGCTACGATAAAACAATTCGCAGAATAGAGAGAACCCCAAACCGATGGTATACTGATGCTGTCGGTTTGGAGTTCTGTTCTGCAAATACAAAGGACAGGAGGAAATGAAATTGGTAGCAGGACATCTGACTTTGAAAAACGGCAAGTATTATGCCGTGTTGAACTACAAAAACGCCGGAGGGCAGCGAAAAACGAAATGGATCTCGCTGGGGCTTTCCGAAAAGGGAAATAAGCGCAAAGCCGAGTCAGAACTGGCAAGGCTCCGAGCGGAATTTGAGCCGCCCAAAGAAGTGGGCGACCTGAGCAGTGATATGCTGTTCGCCGACTATCTGCTGGAATGGCTGGAGATCGCCAAGGGAAGGCTGGCCCACGCAACCTACGGTGCCTATCAAGGACTGCTGAAAAGCACCATCGTCCCTTATTTTCGCAAGAAGAAATTGACACTGCGGGAACTGGAAGCCCGACATTTGCAGATGTTTTATTCTGAAATGCTCAGGCGGGTCACGCCCAATACCGTTATCCATTATCACGCCGTCATTCACTCGGCACTGAAATATGCAGTCAAGACCGATATGCTGATCCAGAATGTGGCGGACAAAGTGGACCGGCCCAGAAAGAACAGCTTTCAGCCGGTCTTTCTCTCGGCGGACGAGATGCAGAAGATGTTTGAAGCCCTTCGGGGAACCAAGCTGGAGCTGCCGGTGCTGGTGGCTGCCTTTTACGGACTTCGCCGTGGCGAGGTGGTGGGCTTGAAATGGGATGCCATCGACTTTGAGCAGGGCACCATTTCCGTAAAGCGCACCGTGACCTCAACGATCATCGACGGCAAGTATCAGGAGTTCGAGCAGCAATCCGCCAAGACCAAGTCCAGTCTGCGCACCCTGCCGCTCATCGGCAGCTTCCGGGAATACTTTATGCAGGTGAAAGAGGCGCAGGAGCTGAACAAGCAGGTCTGCGGCAACTGCTACAACTATGAATACGATGGCTTTGTATTCGTGGATGAGCTGGGCGAGCGGATGCGGGTGGAATACCTGACCAACGCATTTCCGAAATTTCTGGAGAGTCACGGTTTGCGCCGGATGCGCTTTCACGATCTGCGTCACAGCTGTGCCAGCTTGCTGCTGGCCAACGGCGTCCCCCTCAAGCACATTCAGGAGTGGTTGGGGCACAGCGACTTTACCACCACGGCGAACATCTACGCCCACTTGGATTACAAGTCCAAGATCACTTCGGCGCAGGCGATGGAGACAGGGCTTGCCCTGCCGGAGGGCGGCGACTTCAGCAGCCGCTGGAGTTCGATCAGTGCCGGGGAGAACAGCTGATTTTCTCCCCTGAAAACCGAAAATCGTGCGGGCTTTGCCCTTTAGGCAAAAATTAAAAAGCCTGTAAACGGGCTTGTTTACAGGCTTTTTGTGGCGGAGAGTTAGGGATTCGAACCCTAGAGACCTTTCGGTCTACAGCATTTCGAGTGCTGCACCTTCGACCACTCGGACAACTCTCCGTGTCTATTTTCGTCCGGTTTTCTTTCCAGAAATTTGCTCAAAAATTCGTTGGAGAGAAAACAGGAGAGACGGCAAAAAATATTCGATTTTGAGATTTTCTGTGTTGAGGAATATCAAGGAAAATCAGGGGGACGAAATTCCCAGCTTCTGCCGAAATTTCGAGTCAGCCCCGTTATGACCACTTCGATACCTCTCCATGTATCTTTAATGTTAATCGAGCATTTGGAAAAATGCAAGAAAAACACGCAAGAACGATATTAAATTATAGAACTTGAACTCCCGAAAAGCCTTATATTACGGGCATTTCCGGCGGACGAAACTACCAAAGTTGCCAAACATTTCGAGTGCGGACCCTTCAACCGCTTGGGTACATCTCCTTACGGGACTTGCCCAGCTACGAATGCAGCGGCGTTCCCGCTGCCGCACACGATACGCACGGTATCATACCACATTTTTCTCTGCGGTGCAACACCCTTTCCCGCATATTTTCACCGGCATCTGCATTCTCTGGGAGGGGAGGTGTCTGCCGTGGCAAAACCTGCAAATACCGTGTTCCTCTACGGAAGGCCGGGGGACTACACCAATTACCGGCTGGCGCTGGAGGCCGTAGGACTGCGTCCGGTGGTGAGCCGCAGTCTTATGGCGGCGCTGGGCTGCGGCGGCTTGCTGCTGCCCGGCGGCGGAGATATCCACGGCCGATTGCCGCCGGAGGAGACGTTCCTCCTGCGCGCGTTCTGGGAAGCGCGCCGCCCCATTCTGGGCATCTGCCGGGGGATGCAGGCGCTCAACGTGTTCCGGGGCGGTACGCTGCGGGACGATCTCCCCGGCCATCAGATACCGGAGGGCGACGTGGTGCATCCCAGCCGGGCGGAGGGGCCGCTGGCGGCGCTGCTGGGGCCGTGTCCTGCCGTCACCAGCAGCCACCATCAGGCGGTGGACAAGGTGGGGGAGGGGCTGCTGCCGTGCCAGTGGGCGCCGGACGGCACGGCGGAGGCGCTGTATGCGCCGCACCGTCCGGTGCTGGGAGTTCAGTGGCACCCGGAGCGCCAGAGCTTTGCCTACCGGCGGCGGGACGCCGATGACGGCGCGCCGGTGTTCCGCTGGCTCGGGGACGCATTGACAAACGGCGGCCCGACCTTATATAATGAGGTACAGGAGTCCGCATTCACGGGCCAACGACATACAAATGAGGTATAGAAGCATGGAAAAGATACGGGCGTTTCTGCGCCGCAAGGACATCGTTTTCTCCGCAAAGCGCTATTTCATCGACGCCATGGGTGCTATGGCACAGGGGTTGTTCTGCACGCTGCTGGTGGGAACCATTCTCAACACCATCGGCCAGCAGTTCCACATCGGGTTCCTGAACGCCGTCATCGTCACCATCGGCAAGGGCGACGGCGCGGTGAACTACACCATCGGCGGGTTGTGCTCGGCCATGGTAGGTCCCGGTATGGCGGTGGCCATCGCCGGTGCGCTGAAGGCGCCGCCGCTGGTGCTGTTTTCCCTGATCCCCGTGGGCTTTGCCGCCAACTACATGGGCGGCGCAGGCGGCCCGCTTGCCGTGCTGTTCGTGGCGCTGTTCGCCGCCGAGGTGGGCAAGGCCGTCAGCAAGGAGACGAAGATCGACATTCTGGTGACGCCCATCGTCACGGTGCTGGCCGGTATCGGTCTTGCGGCGCTGATCGCCGCGCCGGTGGGCAAGGCGGCCTCCGCCGTGGGACAGGCCATCATGTGGGCGACGGAGCTGCAGCCCTTCTTCATGGGCATTCTGGTGTCCGTCATCATCGGCGTGGCGTTGACGCTGCCCATCTCCTCCGCCGCCATCTGCGCGGCGCTGGGACTGACGGGGCTGGCCGGCGGCGCTGCCGTGGCGGGCTGCTGCGCCCAGATGGTGGGCTTTGCCGTTATGAGCTTCCGCGAAAACCGCTGGGGCGGTCTGGCGGCGCAGGGCATCGGCACCAGTATGCTGCAAATGGGCAACATCGTCCGCAACCCCCGGATATGGATCCCGCCCACGCTGGCCTCCGCCATCACCGGGCCTATCGCCACCTGCATCTTCCGCATGGAGATGAACGGTGCGCCGGTGTCCTCCGGTATGGGTACCTGCGGTCTGGTGGGACAGATCGGCGTGTACACCGGCTGGGTCAACGACATCGCCGCCGGGACGAAGGCCGCCATCACCGGTATGGACTGGCTGGGCCTGGTGCTGATCTCCTTCGTGCTGCCCGCCGTGCTGACATGGCTCATCGCCATCCCCCTGCGGAAATGGGGCTGGATCAAGGAGGGCGACCTGAAGCTGGACCTGTGATCGGCCTGCCGCTGTCTGAAATTCAGACAGATCGTCGATTTTGTCCAAGTCGGACAGATTGCAAAATCTGCTGAAACCCGCTACCATCGAGCCAGAGGGGCTGCTGCCCCAATGACTGACGCTGCGGCTTCCGGGAGGGAGCGGCGGAACGGAGGAGACGCATGGCTCAAACCACGAAAAAGCGCATCATGGAGGGGTTCCTCCAGCTGCTGGAGCAGCGCCCGCTGGATAAGATATCCGTAGTGGACGTTGCCGATCACTGCGGTATCAACCGCAACACCTTCTATTACTACTACTGCGACATCTATGCGCTGATCCGGGAGCTGATGGAGTTCGTGGCGCAGCGGATGATCGCCGAGGGGCTGTCCGACCGCAACTGGACGGAGATCGCCCAGCAGCTCACCACCTTTATCCGGGAGCATCGCCGTGCGGTGACCCACCTGTTCCACTCCAGCCAGCGCGACCTGCTGGAGGACTACATCTATGACGTGACCTACGCCGTCACGGAGTCGCTGGTGCGCCGCACCGCCGCCGGTCTGCCGGTGTCGGAGGAGGATCTGCACACGGTGACGATGTATTTCACCAGCGCCCTGCTGGGCATGATCTCCCGCTGGCTGCGGTTTGACCTGAAGGACAACGCGGAGCAGACGGTGGAGCGCACCGGCTACCTGCTGGAGGGCTCGCTGCGCCGTATGCTGGAGCGCAGCTGCGAGACGGGAGGGGACACATGAGTGGCTTTGCCAAATGCGTGATCTGGCTATTGGCGCTGGCACTGCTGGCGCACCCGCTGGGACAGGCGCTGCCCCGCCGGTGGTTTGACGGCGAGCGCTTTCCCTACCGCTGCTATAAGTGGGAAAAGCAGGGAAGGATCTATACCCGCATCGGTGTGGAGCGCTGGAAAACGCTGGTGCCGGATATGAGCCGCCTTCTGCCGGATATGGTAAAAAAGCAGGTGGAGCCCACCGCCGTCACCGCCGCGCAGGCGGTGGTGTTGGTGCAGGAGACCTGCGTGGCGGAGGCGGTACACACCGCCTCCAGCCTGTTAGGGCTGCTCTGCCTGCGGCTGTGGCCCGGCTGGGGCGGTGTCATCGTGTGGGCGGTGTGGTTCCTGCTGGGGAACCTGCCGTTTATCCTCATTCAACGCTACAACAGACCACGGCTCCTGCGGCTGCGGAGCTTGCTGCAACGACGGGAGCAGCGGAAAGGACACCATGAACATACTGATACTGACCTGTAATACCGGCGGCGGACACAACGCCGTGGCTGCCGCGCTGACCGAGGCGTTTCGCTGCCGCGGCGCGGACTGCACCGTGCTGGACGGCCTGTCCTTCATCTCCCAGAAGGCATCCAAGCTGGTGTCCCGCTGGCACACCCGGATGTACCGCCACCATCCGCATCTCTACAAGGCGGGCTACATGACCGCCGAGGAGGAGGTGGGGCGCACCGTCCCCCAAAATAACCCGGTGGAGCGCTATCTGGCCCGGGGCGCCCGCCGCCTGTACCGTTTTTTGCAGACCCAGCCGTTTGACGCCGTGGTGTGCGTCCATGTGATCCCGGCGCTGATGATGACCATGCTTCGCAAAAACGGCGGCGCGCCCATGCCCTTTTGCTTCGTGGCCACGGACTATACATGCAGCCCCTCGGTAGGCGACTGTACGCCGGACATCTGCGTTATCCCCCATGAGGAGCTGGCGGAGGAGTTCGTCCGCTGCGGCATGGCGGCGGAGACGCTGCTGCCGGCGGGCATCCCCACCCGCAGCGTGTTCAACGCCCCGGTCGACCGCGCCGCCGCCCGGCGGGCGCTGTCTCTGCCGGAGGAGGGGCGGCACATCCTGCTCATGAGCGGCAGCATCGGCTGCGGCCCCATGACCGAGCTGGCGCGGCAGCTGGACGAGCGGCTGCGGTCGGGGGACTATGCCACGGTGCTGTGCGGCAGCAACCGCCAGATGCTCTACGCCCTGCAGCGGCGCAGTCTGCTGCGGGTGCAGGCGGTGGGGTTCACCTCCCAGGTGGCGCAGTATATGGACAGCGCCGACCTGCTGGTGTCCAAGCCCGGCGGCATCAGCATCACCGAGGCCGCCTGTAAGGGCGTACCCATGCTGCTGGCGGATCTGGTGGGCGGCTGCGAGACCCGTAATCAGGCGTTTTTTGCCGAACATGGCTGGGCGGCCGCCTGCTCCAACGACACCATTGCGGACAGCGCCCTGTCCCTGCTGGCGGCCGACGCCCGCCGGGAGGCGCTGGTGAGCGCCCAGCGCCGGGATTTTGACGGCCGGGCGGCGGCGCGTGTGGCGGATGCGGTGCTGTGCCGCTGCGGGCAAGCTCACGCCGCCGTATAGTGTGTGATACGGAGAAGTGCCGACAGCCTTGGCTGCCGGCACTCTTTTATATATTTCGGGCAAATTGTACAACCGCTCTCTTGCATTTCTCGTCCTCTGTCGTGTATAATATAAAAAAGAAAGGGATTTGTTCATAGGGAGGACATACTTTCGTGTTATCATAGGCGTATGAGGAAAGAAGGAGGGCATTGCCCATGATGATCGAGAAGAGCGGCAGCATCCGGCTGAAGGATATCTCCGTGGCCGGGAATCTGCCGCCGGAGCAGCAGGCGCTGGCAGCCGGCATGGTTCGTGTGACCCACCTGTACCGCAGCGCGCTGAAGGTGGCCGTGACACAGATGGAGATCCTGGACGAGGAGTTCGCCCGGATGTATGACCATTCGCCCATCCATCACATCGAGTACCGCATCAAATCACTGGACAGCATTGTGGACAAGCTGAAGCGCCGCGGCTTCGAGGTAAGCATCGACAACATTTACGCGCACATACAGGACCTGGCCGGTATCCGCGTCATCTGCAACTATCTGGATGATATCTACTACCTCCGCTCGCTGCTGACCCGGTTCGAGTCGTTTGAGGTCATCCGCGAGGTGGACTACATCAAGAACCCCAAGCCCTCCGGCTACCGCAGCCTCCATCTGGTGGTGAACGTGCCCATCGTTATCTCCGAGGGTACCATGGTACTGCCGGTGGAGATCCAGCTGCGCACCATCGCCATGGATATGTGGGCCAGTCTGGAGCACGAGCTGCGCTACAAGTCGGAGCGGCAGTTCACCGACGATGACGCCGCCCGCCTGCGGCTTTGCTCTGATGCCATCAGCGAGATCGATCAGGAGATGCAGGACATCTATCAGGGGAAGGAGCCCCGCTACCACGCATAAAACGACCATAATAAGGGGAGCGTACACCCGCAGGTGTGCGCTCCCTTTATTACATTGATCACGCGGCGGCGCGGAACACCTCTACGCCCAGCTGACTCAGCGCGCCCATGATGACGCCTGCCAGCAGCACGCCGCCCATGCAGGCCAGCACGCTTTTCTTAAAGTCCATATCCAGCAGGCTGGCGGCCAGCGTACCTGTCCATGCGCCGGTACCCGGCAGGGGGATGCCCACAAACAGCAGCAGCGCCCAGTACAGGCCGCGGCCCGCCTTTTTTTGCAGCTTCTGCCCGGCGTGCTCGCCCTTCACCAGACAGAAGGAGAAGAAACGGCCGATCACCGGCTTATCGCTGCCCCACACCAGCACCCTGCGGGCGAAGAAATAGATCAGCGGCACCGGCAGCATATTACCCACGATGGCGATGCAGTAAGTCAGCCACAGAGGCAGCCCGAAGCCCACGCCGTAGGGGATGGCACCCCGCAGCTCGATAATAGGCACCATGGACACGAAAAAAACAACCAAGCAGTGTTCAAGCATAGACCTGAGATCCCCTTTTTCCGAAAACTGTTCCTTATTATACCCGTTTTTCTCCGGTTTGACAAGAACGCCAAAGCAGTTTCAAAAGCCTTCTGAAAATTTTACGTTTTTCTGAGGCTCGACCTGTCGACAAATGTCCGTCTGTCCTGTATACTGATAGTACTCATCACGATAGATAATGGGAGGAGATGCGCATATGGGCATTTCAGACGTGATATCGCTGCTGGGCGGTATCGCCCTATTCCTGTTTGGCATGTCTCTGATGGGAGACGGCCTGAAGAAAGTTGCCGGCAGTAAGCTGGAGCTGGTGCTTTACCGCCTGAGCAGCACCCCGCTGAAGGGCGTTCTGCTGGGAACCGGCGTGACCGCCGTGATCCAGTCCTCCTCCGCCACCTCCGTCATGGTGGTGGGCTTTGTCAACTCCGGTATGATGAAGGTGCAGCAGGCCATCAGTGTCATCATGGGCGCCATTCTTGGCACCAGTATCACCGGCTGGATCCTGTGCCTTTCCTATATCCCCGGCGGCAGCGGCCTTGTGCAGCTGCTGAGCACCGAGGTGATCACCGGCATCGTGGCGGTCATCGGCATCATCCTGCGCATGGGCTCCGGCAGGACCTCCTCCCGCCATGTGGGGGATATCCTGCTGGGCTTCGCCGTACTGATGTACGGAATGTCCGCCATGTCCGGCGCCGTCTCCCCTCTGCGGGAGAGTGAGGAGTTTATCCGCATCCTTACGTCGTTCTCCAACCCGCTGCTGGGTATTCTGGTGGGTGTCGCCTTCACCAGCGTGCTGCAAAGCGCCTCCGCCGCCGTGGGTATTTTGCAGGCCCTGTCCATCACCGGCGCCATCACCTTTGAGATCGCGTTCCCCATCATCATGGGCATCGCCATCGGCGCGGCGGTGCCGGTGCTGCTGTCGGCGCTGGGCGCCAACCTCAACGGTAAGCGCACCGCCTTCGTGTACCTGCTCATCGACGTGCTGGGCGTGGTGATCTGGGCCACGGTGTTCTACGGCCTCAACGCCGCCCTGCACTTCCCGTTCCTGACCGATACCATGACCGCCGTCAGCATCGCGCTGATGAACACCCTGTTCCGTCTGGCCACGCTGGTGGTGCTGTTCCCCCTGATCGGCGCCATGGAGCGGCTGGTGGTGTTCCTGTTCCCCGACACCGGCCTCGTCGCCGAGGAGCAGGACATGGACCGTCTGGAGGAGCGCTTCCTCCAGCACCCCGCCCTCTCCATCGAGCAGAGCCGTCTCGTCACCAACTCCATGGCAGAGCGCGCCGCCGGCAACCTGCTGGACGCCATGGCGCTGCGTACCAACTATTCGGAGAAGGCCTTCCAGAACGTGGAGGAAACGGAGTCCCTCATCGACCGCTACGAGGACAAGCTGGGTACCTATCTCATGAAGATCACCAGCCGCTCCCTCTCCGCCACCCAGAGCGAGGAGGTCAGCAAGTTCCTGCACACCATTTCGGACTTTGAGCGTATCTCTGACCACGCCCTGAACATCTCCCAGACAGCCAAGGAGATCCACGACAAGGAGGTGGAGTTTTCCGCCGCCGCCCTCCACGAGCTGGACGTTATGGAGTCTGCCCTGCGGGAGATCCTGGAGGTCGCCATCGAGGCGTTCGTGTCCAACGATATCCAGCAGGCCGCCCGCGTGGAGCCGCTGGAGGAGATCATCGACGGCCTGTGCGACGAGATGAAGTCCCACCATGTGGTGCGCCTCCAGTCCGGCGTCTGCACGCTGGGACAGGGGTTCGTGTTCAACGACCTGCTGACCAACTACGAGCGTGTGGCAGACCACTGCTCCAACATCGCCGTGGCCATCATCGAGCTGGAGTCCGATTCCTTCGATACCCACGAGTACCTCAGCAGCGTGCGGGCCATGAAGTCCCACTCCTTTGCCCGGTACTATGAGGAGTACCAGAAGAAGTACCACCTGTAAAAGAATATCACGCACAAGCTGCGCTGCAAAAAGAAATGCCGCCCGTGAGGGCGGCATTCCTTTTTTGAGAGGCGTGGAGAAACGGTACTTTTCCTTTCTGACAAAAGAAAAAAGTCCCGAAACCTTACGGTTTCAGGACTTTTTTGTCATAACTCAACACTATAGATTTTTTGAAATTTGCTTTTAAAAAACGTCGTATGACAGCAAGAAAAACTTGATGCACAGAACTCACTTGTCTTTTGATTCTTCAGTTGTGTCAGAGACTGCTCCTTCCAGCAGATCTGTCACTACCTGATTAAGCTGTGCGGCATTCTTAGCAGTAATGACCGGCGTGTCTGACTGGGACTCAATGTCTTTTCTGGTTCGTCCAGCCACCTGACCGCCCGCCTTGGCAACTGCCAAATTCTCTTGGAAGGTCGTTGGTTTGCGATCTCTTGAAAACTGAGTGGTAGTGGCCTCCGCCAGCATATTCAGTACCAGTTCCAGCGTAGTCATGTTATCACGAAGGTTTTCCTTTTTCAAGCCCTTCAGATTTTTGTACTGCCGAGTGGACATGCCAGACCAGGCTCGGGAAATCTCGTCCGTGAGGATGGCGTACTCTACGCCTTTCTGCACACCGCGGGCATCCCATTCATCCGTCAGTTCTTTACGGACCTGGATGGCCTGCAGCCGCTGATTGATCCACTCACGGCTGTAACCCTTCTTGAGATAGGTTTCCAGAGCGCGGTCAATGGTCAGCTCCGGGTCGATGGTCTCCTCGATACGCTCTCGACCGACCTGTGCCAGCCACAACTTGAACGGTTCTGCCTTCGGGGAAGGAATAGACTGGATGATTCGGAGAAGCTGCTCGGTATCGGCTACATCAGTCAATCGTTTTTTGCCATCCGAAGCGGTCATTTTCAACTGGTTACAAGCTGTAACCGTTTCATTTCCCTCATCCTTCAGGCGTTTCTTCGTTACCTTCCAGTAGTTACGAGCTGCCTGATAATCTGGCTGATCAGTCAGCACAGCTACCACATCAACGACGGAAAAGTACCATTCTTCCTTTTCCTCATCCCATGCGGTTCGAATACGCTTGCTTTCGAACAGTTGGATATTATCGTTTTGTGCCATTTGAATCACCTCGTTCTGTCATGAATTCTTTCATAAGTCCTTGGCAGCCATCCAGCACATCCTGCCAGGTCGCCTCGAAGTCCTCGGTGTACCACGGGTCTGCCACATTGCCGGGACGAGCGGTGTGGTCCATCAGGAGGGACATCTTTTCGGCATAGTCGCCGCCGCAGATGCGGTACATATCCCGGAGGTTGGCCTGGTCCATGCCGATCAGGAGATCGTATTCGTCGTAATCCCGATTCGTCAACTGCCGTGCGGCATGGTCTTCGCAGGAGATTCCATGCTCTGCCAGCTTGCGCCGTGCCGGAGGATAGACAGGGTTGCCGATCTCCTCCCGACTGGTAGCCGCTGATTCGATATGAAATTGCGATGCCAGTCCCGCCTTTTTTACCAAGTCCTTCATCACGAACTCGGCCATGGGGCTGCGGCAGATATTGCCATGACAGATAAACAGGATCCTCTTCATACTGCGTTCTCTCCGAAATCTCATCGTTGCCCTCATTATACCACACATCGACCTTTTCGTCGAGAACACTTTCCAGATACGCAGAATCCTCGATCATTCGCAGAAGCTCCGCCTTGGATAGATTCCGTGCTGTAGCCTGCCGGATGTACCAGCGGCGCTCCTCTGCGGGCAGCTCTGCCTCCATGATCACAATGTTCTGTGTCCAATTCAAGTGAAGCGCTTCGCCAAGCAGTTCCGGCGTGCCGCTGTACAACTGCCAGAAATCCCGCATCCGGCGCACATTGCGCGGAGAGAAGCCGGTCATATCCGGGTATTGTTCTTTTATGAACTCTGCAGCAGCTACCGCTGCACCCTTTTCCGAGTGGGCACAGACGGCCTTGCCGATTTCGCAGTACAGCTCCATCTGCGGCAGATCTGCTTTCATGATAGATTCCAGTGTGGCAAACATTGTGCTGTAGTCCACAGCCTTTCGGATATTCATAGTTTCTCCTTTCCGGCGCACAGCGCCTGATTCAACGCTCAAAGCAGAGAAAAGCACGGTAACATCGCCGTGTTTTTCTCTGCCTTGACCTGTTTCAGATAACTTGTATGATCTGATCCCAGAGCAGTATGTGCTTTTCATCAATGGCCCGGTTGTCGTGGTAATGGCCGAACAGCCAGTAGTGATAATGTGCTCTCTCCTTGACCTCCTGCAGGAAATCTGTGAGCGGGTCTGCCTCATTGTGGCGGTTTTCCATGAGAGCAATGCTGGTGGGAGCGCAGTGCGTGATAACATAGTCCACCGCCCAATCGACCTTACGGTGCTTTTCAGAAGATCAGCGTTCAGTTCCGCCACACATTCGAAGGCGGAGAAGAGGCGCCGGAGACGATTTGTTTCATATTCTTCATTCCCCAGTGCGGCGTATTGCTCTGCCGCAAGCCGGAGGATCAGCACTTTGGCGCTGTCCTCGTCAATTGGCTGCTGCTCCAGAGCATTATCCAGCGCCTCCTGCGTTTTGGAATATGTGACTGGCGTAGGACTGCGCCGATGCTGTATGCGGTCCGGGTAATTTGCGAGACCATTGAGCAGGTAGGTGACACTTTGTTCCACCTGTTCAGATGGCGGTGTACCGCAGAGCCTGCGCAGCACCTTTTGGGCTTCCGTCTTTTTCGGAAGCTGGGGCTTGTTTGAGCGCTTTTCATTTGCCGCGATGAGCTGCTCCTCATCTATGAGCTTGGGATATCCTTTTTCTCCGGTATAGCGTATGTCCGCCAGAATACGGGCGACCATATTTTTGTTCCAGAGCCGTCCCTCATCGTATGGGATATCTTGCTGGCGAAGCGCCTCGGTCAACTCATTCAATGATTCTCCTGCGATATATCGGCGGAAGATCCCCTGTACAAGCCTCGCCTCTGCTTCCTGTATGACGATCTCACCCAGAGCCATCTTGTAGCCAAAGGGCTGCTTCCGGTTTCCCATCACCGCACCGTCCTCTCTATGGACTCCCGCAGCTCCAGCCCATTTTTCAGGCAGAAGCGGACGGAGTCGTTGCTCTCTATGATAATTTTCTCAACGAGTTCACCAAACAGTTCTTCGTCAAAGCTGTCGAGGAATTCCGGCCCGCCTTCCAGAATGTCTATTAAGTTTCGCGTTTGCAGGGCGGTCATGTCGCTCTCGGCATCCATCAGCTTTTCTTTTTCCAGCTTGACCTGCCGGAGCTGCTTGGTCAGTTCATTGGTTTTGGCTATAAAAATGTCAGGATCAACAAGGCCCTGCTGTTTGAGGAAAGCCAATGTCTGATTCTGACTGGATAGATCTGATATTCTTTTATTCAGGGCAACGATGTCAGGACTCCAAAGCATCTTGCGATTGCGAATCAGCTGGAGACTTGTAAGAATCTGTTCCAGAATAGGGATGCTCTGATGTTTCAGTTTATAGTACAGACGGCAGAAGGCTCCGTAGAGGCTTTCCTCTGCGACGGGTGCAATCGGGCAGTCCTTCACGGATGTATCATGTTTTCTACAGCACCAATACGCCGAGGATACTTGTTCTTTTCTGCGATAAGAGCTGCCGCAGTGACCGCATGATATTTTCTGGGATAGTGGATATGGTTCACGCCGGAGCTTCTTCCCGTAAGTGGATTTCCGTTTCTGCGCCAATTGCTGTGCCTGCTCAAAGGCTTCTTTTGAGATAATTGGAGGATGAGTCCCCATCGCATAAAACTGTTCATACTCCCCGGTATTTTTATACCTGGTTGCGGGAAGTGTATGGCTGGTATATGTTTTCTGCCACAATGAATCGCCTGTGTATTTCTCATTTGTGAGAATGTATCGAACAGCCGCCGCATACCATTGTTTTTGCTGACCGCTGGGAACGCCTTCTTCGTTAAGCCTCTTTGCAATTTCGGTTTTGTTCACTCCGCTCAAATACCACTGAAATATACGGCTGACTACTATACGATTGTCTTGATGAAAGCGGCAAGTGCCTCGCGCTGATCCTCCTTGAGAGCCGCAACACTATTATCTAATTCACTCTTGG
>ERZ507062.418-NODE-418-length-17078-cov-10.6763_pt1 | contig 17078 bp, 13 predicted proteins | sample MGYA00513786_ERZ507062 | MGnify/ENA metagenome assembly ERZ507062 | reverse complement strand
ATCTGACGAAAAATTTGACGACGCATCTGTCGCACAATCTTTGTGCGGTATTGCCCTGAAACATGCAAATTCTAAAAATGCGTACCGATTTTTGGTCGGTACGCATTTTTTGTAATATCTTACCACATGGTCTGGACTGCCGTTATTCGATCAGTCCGCTGTTCTTCAGCAGGATTTCAATATCCGTGCCCTTGACTTTTTTCAGAACGATCTTGAGCAGCTTCTTTTCTACAAAGGAAAGTTTTTCGTCGGTGAGTGGCTTTTTGTCAATGGCATAATAGCAGGCACGCAGCAGTTCCCGCACGTCGTACTTGCTGCCCCAGACTTCCGGCACACCGCGGTCAATGTCCAGCAGGGTGTAAACGGATTCCATACCGGTACGCATGGAATATTCCGTGGTGAAAATGGTGTCACGGGGTGTTTCTGCAAACTGCCCGATAAAGGCGAAGTTGACGGCTCCCTCCGGAACCACACGCGGACGGTCGATTTCCTTGCGGGGCTGGAAAAAGGCGTTGATATACGGCATGAAACAGGTCGTGGTGTTGCAGGCGTTTTTCGCCAGCGATGCAATTTTTTCTTCCGGTATGCCGATATGATACAGCCATTCCTGACAAACTTCTTCGCCGGTGCAGTCCCGCATTGCCTTTTTGACATAGTTTCCCTCTTTGTTGGTGTTCAGGGAATACAGCCATATCAGCACCATGTTTTTGTCCTGCGAGTGGAACTGGGGCTGCCGGTTGATCGTCCACGAGAGATACCAGTTGTCGGTGCTGTCCTTTACGGTGACGATACCGCCGGTGGTGACTTTGCCGGCACGGGGATCCCGTTTGCAAACGTTGATAATATGTTGAATGATCTCCTCATCTGCGGTGGCAACGGTGGCACTCATCCAGTTTGTCGCATCAATGTCGCTGCAAAAGACTTCCGGATTGCCGAATTCGCCGTGAACTGCTTGAGCCGCAATCGCTTTCCACAGATCCCACGATTCTCCGCAGCCGTTTTTCAGATGGGACAGATCCGGTGCGTGGGTCTGGTCGCCGTAGCAGGAGGTGTCTGTGCAGCAGCCGTTGGTGATGAACACCAGATCGTCTTCGATCAGGTCAATGGTCTGTTCTTTGCCGTCTTTCCGGTATACGATCTGCTTGGCAACCTTTTTGCTGCCTACGGTTTCAATGATGACGTTCTTCACGTCCATGCCGTATTCGATCTGTACGCCATGGGCTTCCAGATATTTCACCAGCGGCAGGATCATGCTCTCATACTGGTTGTATTTGGTGAACCGCAGTGCACTGAAATCCGGCAGCCCGTCAATGTGGTGCACATAGCGGCACAGATACCGCTTCATCTCCAACGCACTGGACCAACGCTGAAAGGCGAACATGGTCTGCCAGTACAGCCAGAAGTTGGTGTCCCAGAATGTGTCCGGCAGAACATCTGAGATCTTCTTGTCCTCCAGATCCTTTTCCGGTGTCAGGAACAGCTTGGAAAGTGCCAGAGCCGATGCCTTGTCCAGAGCGAATTTCTTGTCGGTGTGAGCATCTTTGCCGCGGTCAACAGAAGCACGGCAGAGGGAATAGTTGGGGTCGTGCTTATTGAGCCAGTAGTACTCGTCCAGCACGGAAACGTCCGGTGTTTCGAGAGAGGGGACATCGCGGAATGTATCCCACATGACTTCAAAGTGGTTGTCCATTTCCCGTCCGCCACGCATGAAAAAGCCCTTGGTGATGTCCTTGCGTCCGTCGCAGCTGCCGCCGGCAAGTTCCAGTTTTTCGAACAGGTGGATATGTTCGCCCTTCATCTGTCCGTCCCGTACCAGATAGAATGCTGCGGTAAGACCGGCAAGACCGGTGCCGATGATATACGCGGATTTTTTGTCCACATTTTTCGGCTTTTCGGGATGTGCGAATGCTTCATAAGTTCCTGCGGAATAATACATAACAATGCCTCCTTATAAAATAAAAATAGTTATAAAAATAATTTTTTGTGGTATTGCCATTGGTATAATTCTATTATACCCAATTTTCAGGAATTCACAATCAGCAAAAAAGGCTCCGTGATAAAAAACTTATCACAGAGCCGAAAAGTGTAAAAAATTCTATCAAAAATGCGAAAATGATAAAATCAGTGTTCCCTTTATAATCGGAACCGCGAAATGGCTGCGGTGACGGAGCCTTGCAGCAGCTTTCCCAGCCGGCTGACGATCTCCTGCGGATTTTCCCGCATATCGTTCTTGATCCAGTCCAGCATCACGCCAATGAAAATATAGGCGTAGACCTTGGCGATAAACTGCTTGTCCTCGTCCCGCAAAGTCATGCCTGCGGCTTCCTCGTCAATAACGTCCAGCAGCAGTTGGTCTACCAGCGGCTGTAGGTATTTCTCCACCTGTTCCCGATGCACACAGCGGTAGACGTTCAGGATAAACGGCTTGTTTTCCTGTACTGCTTCGAAGATTTGCAAAAGTCCCTGCTGCCACGTGTCATAGGTCTTTTTTTCGTCCAGAGCCCGTCTGGCATCTTCCAGACAAGCCCACTCCACAAGGTCGTAGATGTCCTTGAAATGGTAGTAAAAGGTCATGCGGTTGATGCCGCAGTCCTCGGTAATATCGCCGATAGTGATTTTTGTCAGCGGTTTTTTCAGCAGCAGATTTTTCAGGGATTGTTCCAGAGCCCGTTTGGTTACATTTGACATCGATGTTGTCCTTTCAGTTTTGGTAACAGATCTGTTCTCCGGTCTGCATGGGATAGCGGCATAACTGGTCGCTGTCCAGATTTTCCCGATGCATGCAGACTGCGGAGATCTGGTGATTTTCATAGGTGGTATAGTAGTAGATGCCCTTGTCGGCATTGCAGCAGGAAGTGTAAATGGTGATCTCGTACTGTCCGTTTTTCACTTCGCAGCAGCCGCGTGGCTGGTCAACGGCTCCGAGAATGTGGAAAAACTGGCTGACGCTTTCCGCTTCGGAACTGCCGGAAACGGCATTCGCCCGCACGAAAGCTGCCCGCACAAAGCGGGACTGGGAGGAGAGGTCACCGGGAAGCCCCAGTGCTCCCATGCCTCTGCTGTACGTCTGCAACGGCAGCTTGTCCGAAAAGTTGTTCTGCGGCTGCTTGGGAGAGAGGTGCAGAAAGTCGTTGAGGCGGAACATCTGCTCCGGAAAAGGCGGATTGTTGGTCAGGACACCGGCAGGATTGTCATAGACCTGAATTCCCGCGGCAGTGGCTTCTACTGTAATGGCTTGGTGCTTGTCAGCGATGAGCCAGTGCAGCTGTGCCGCAGGCATTTTTTCGTGAAACGGCGTGCCCAGCAGGCAAAGCGTTTCCACTTTTTCCTTGGCTTCGGCAGTACTGGAGCACTGGCTAAGAATCCACGGGATCAATTCATACTGTGCCACATTGTCCGAATGATCTGCAGGTCGGGAGGCGTAGCAGGCGTTGCCTACAAAGTTCAGCCCAGCCATGCAAAGCCCCTTTTCGTTGACGGCATCATAAAAAAGCGGGTAGCCCTGGGCAACGTGTGCAGTGCCGATCATGGCGTAGTGCTGTGCAGATACGCCCATGTGCAGAAATGACAGCCGGAACTGCCGCGGCACAATAACGATTTCTTCCCCGTAGGAACTTTCGTAGTCCAGCGTTCTGCCAAAATAAAAATCATTTGTCTGATAAGTTGCAGCGGTACACATTGGAAATTCCTCCTGTGCAATAAATTTCGTAAAATTTGATATTTATATTATAACACAAAATTCGGAAAGATGTAAATGATAATATTGACATATGCGGAATTTCATGTTATAATATATCTATATTTTTGTAAAGGAGAATGTAAGTGCCAAATTATGTTGTTTTACAGGTCGTTTTGAAGGAGAAGCTGATCGGAACCGGTTCCGGAAATCTGTCTGAACTGGAAAAGGTCATCAACGCACAGGCTGCCAAGGGATACCGTCTGCACACGATCACCACTTCTTCTTCCGGAAGCAAGGGATTTCTGGGCGGTGACCGCATTCAGGCAACCATGGTGTTTGAAAGCCTGAACAGAGCATGAAACGGGTTCTGGTAAAGTCTGTATATGATGCCTTTGAATATGTTATGCAGCATTTCTACTGTTTCGGACAGGCGGATATGGCGGAACGAAAGGATACGTATGCAGTCATTTCGATTCAGGATACGCACACGCAGGGATTCGGATTTCAGTTTTGCGAGAACCAGTTCTGCAAGGGTGTTCTGACGCTGTACTTTGATGACATTATCCGAGAGGTGGACGGGGCAGTTTTGTTTACCGATGAAATGGCAGATCAGATCATTGCATTTGTTCTGGCACATCGGTCTGTGGAAACGCTGCTGGTGCACTGCTACGGCGGACAATCCCGTTCCAGAGCCGTGGGAGCCTTTGCTGTGGAAATGCTGGGCGGCAATTCCGAAAGGTATTTTGAAACCGGTTCTCCCAATCAGTATGTCTACGATGTGCTGGAAACGGCGTGGATCAGACGGCAGCTGGGGGCGTTTTGAAACGAATTTTCATGAGAATGCGGGAAACTTCTTGAAAATGTAAAAAAATAGTGGTATACTATATAGGTAACACAGTACAGAAATGAGGAGGATTCTGGTCCATGAATATTGCAGTTGCAGGAACCGGCTATGTGGGATTATCCATTGCCACACTGCTTGCCCAGCACAACAAAGTTACGGCGGTAGACATCATACCGGAAAAGGTCGAACTGATCCGCCAGAAAAAGTCCCCGATTCAGGACGATTACATTGAGAAATATCTTGCAGAAAAGGAACTGGATCTGACGGCAACGCTGGACGCAGAAGCGGCATATCGAGATGCAGATTTTGTGGTCATTGCTGCCCCGACCAATTATGACAGCAAGAAAAATTTCTTTGACACCAGTGCTGTAGAAGCGGTCATTGCCCTTGTCATGCAGTATAATCCGAATGCCATTATGGTTATCAAGTCCACCATTCCGGTAGGCTATACCAAGAGCATTCGGGAAAAGACCGGCAGTAAGAACATCATCTTCAGTCCGGAATTTCTGCGGGAGTCCAAGGCGTTGTATGACAACCTCTATCCGTCCAGAATCATCGTGGGAACGGACATGGACGATGCAAGACTGGTAGAAGCGGCTCACACCTTTGCCGGACTGCTTCAGCAGGGGGCAATCAAGGAGAATATCGACACCCTGTTCATGGGATTCACCGAAGCAGAAGCGGTCAAGCTGTTCGCCAACACTTATCTTGCTCTCCGCGTGTCCTATTTCAACGAACTGGACACCTATGCGGAACTGAAGGGACTGGACACGCAGCAGATCATTGACGGCGTATGCTTGGATCCGCGGATCGGAACGCATTATAACAACCCCAGCTTCGGCTACGGCGGCTACTGCCTGCCCAAGGATACCAAACAGCTGCTCGCCAACTATGCCGATGTGCCGCAGAATATGATGTCGGCAATCGTAGAATCCAACCGGACACGAAAAGATTTTATTGCTGACCGCGTGCTGGAAAAGGCAGGGTACTATGATTACAGCCAGAACAACGACTGGAATGCCGGCACGGAAAAGCAGGTTACCATTGGCGTGTACCGTCTGACTATGAAATCCAACAGTGACAATTTCCGGCAGTCCTCGATTCAGGGCGTGATGAAGCGTGTCAAGGCAAAGGGTGCTACAGTCATTATCTACGAGCCGACATTGCAGGACGGAGCAACGTTTTTCGGCAGCGTTGTGGTCAACGATCTGGAAAAATTCAAGGCGGCGGCAGATGCGATCATTGCCAACCGGTATGATGCCTGTCTGGACGATGTGGAGAACAAAGTCTATACCAGAGATATTTTCCGCAGAGATTAAGGAAACGCTGCATAAAGCCGTCAGGCGGGCTTTATGCAGTGTTTCCTTAACGACGAACGGGGAAAAATCACCCCAAAAGACACGTGTCAGGCTTCATGTCAACACACCCGAAAACAAAATCGAGAAACAGAATGGCTTGGATTCTCCGGAATTTGAGCCATTTCGATTTTTTTCCAAAAAATTTGAAAAAAGGCTTGACAAGTCAATCAGGAAGTGATATAATAAAAGCAATCTCAAATTCGAGGAAGGAATGCGAGAGAAGGAATATTTATTTAAAAGTAGAATGACGTGATGGAACCCTAGTGTAATTAGGGGGTTGTTATGTCTGCTTTTAAATAAATATTCCTTTTTTTATTCCTTCCTGCATCTTGACAATTGCATATCACGCCTCAAACATCCAAAGATTTGATGCAGCAGATAGTATGCATTGCGGTCGTCAGACTTGCGTACCTGCTGCCGAAATTGTGCACAGCACAAGAGAAAATCCCGCTGGAAACCTTGGAAAACGCTGCATCAAGCCCGCCTGACGGTTTTGTTGATTTGTGTTTCCCTTGTCAGAACGATGCTTACAGCAATATTTTATGAATGTTGTTTATTTTTTTGTTTTTGCGTCATTCTTATGATGCAGCCGTATGGCGTTTTTTTCGTGACTCCCTTTACAATTGAATAAGATGGGTTCTCCGTCAAAACAGCATCGTGGAACATTTAAGCAGCCCCACACGAAGCCATGAAACCGGTTTCGTGTGGGGTTTCTTCAACAATTGTACAGTACATAAAAAGAAAGGACGTGTTTTTCATGCTGAATGCATTATCAGAAGAACTGAACTGGACAAACACCGAAAACGGAGCACTGGCGTATCACGATACCGGCGATGCGTGCCTGAACCTGTTTTCCACAGCCGGTGCGTTGCGGGAAGCTTCTGCAAAACGCCTGAAAGACATGTTCTTGGCGGCATATGCAGAGAATCCGGTATACGCGATGCGGATCCTGTTTTACCAGCGGGATACCCGCGGCGGATTGGGTGAACGGAGCGTATTCCGGCAGCTGCTGCAATATGCGGCAACGATCTATCCCGAAAGTGTCCGGAAAAATTTGCAGTGGATTCCGGAGTACGGGCGGTTTGACGATTGTATGGTACTGCTGAACACGCCCTGTGAGCCGGAACTGATACAGCTGATCCAGAAGCAGCTACAGCAAGACCGGCAGGACATGCTGGAAGAAAAGCCGATCTCTCTGCTGGCGAAGTGGCTGCCCTCTGTGCACACCTCCAATCAGAACGTGTGCCGGCAGGCAAAGCTGCTCTGTAAGCGGCTGCATCTTTCGGAAAAGGCTTACCGGAAAATGCTCTCCCAGCTTCGTACCTATGCAGACGTGCTGGAAAAGCGGCTTTGCCGGAAGGATTACACCTTTGATTATACCAAACTGCCCTCCAGAGCCTTGTACAAGTATCAGAAAGCATTCTGCAAGCATGACAGACAGCGGTACTCCGAGTTTCTGGAACGGGCAGAGCAGGAAAAGGGACTGCTGAAAGCAGGTCAGCTTTTCCCCTATGAGATCGTTCGGGACTGCATCGAATTGGAGGAAAACGCAATGTTTTATGATGACATTGCACAAAAACAGCGGATACTGGACGTGACATGGAAGTCCCTGCCGGATTATATGCCGGAACAAAATGCCATTGCCGTGGTAGACGGTTCCGGTTCCATGTACTGGAACTATTCCGGCGATGTGATGCCGATTCATGTTGCCGTTTCGCTGAGCATTTACTGTGCCGAACGAAATGAGGGATACTTCCACAACCACTTCATCACCTTTTCCGACAACCCCCGCTTGATTGCTCTGAAAGGGGAGGACATTTTTCAAAAGGTGGAGCACTGTATGTCTTATAATGAAGTCAGCAATACCGATCTGGAAAAAGTATTTCGTCTGATACTTCAGAGTGCAGTTCAGCACCACGTGCCGCCGGAGGAACTGCCGAAAGTGATCTACGTGATCTCGGACATGGAATTCGATGAGCAGTCCGGCAACGGCGTGACGATATTCCAGCAGATGAAGCAGGAATATCAGGCGGCAGGGTATCAGCTGCCTGCGGTGGTCTACTGGAACGTGTGCAGCAGAAACCGGCAGTTTCCGGTGAAGAAAGACGATACCGGTGCAGTGTTGGTGTCCGGCTGCAGTCCTTTTACGTTTCAGAGTGCTGTCTGCATGACAACACCGGAAAAGTACATGCAGCAGGTGCTGGAAGGGGAACGGTATTGTCGGATTTCGGCGTGAGAGCATCTGTTCAGGAGAGGGTGACACGATAATGATATGCGAATTTTGTGAGGTGATTTTTCTCCGTTCTAAGGGAACGCCGCACAACCCTCTCCCGCCTCTCACCTTTGCACAAATTTCTCAAATAAATCTTCCGCAGAAATTTTGAAAAACCTCTTGACAACCGTCAAGAGGTGTGGTATACTAAAGGCAATCCGTTGCATGAGGAATACAACAGTTGAAACAGCTGCCAAAAAGATGAAATCAGCATCTAGGGAAACACTGCAAGCAGATGGCGTGCAAAGTCGCCAGACGCTCTTTGTGCGGTATTGCCCTGGATTTGTGCAGGACTGCTTCAAAAAACTCCGCCGGCAGAACGCACTGCTGCGGAGCATGGACTGGGAGGAAGGAATATGGGAAAATCCAAGAAAATCATAATCGGCACAGTTGCCGGTGTTACAGCTGCGGCGGTATGCGTCAGCGGCGTGCTGGTGTGGCGGCACTACAGCAGGGGCAGTGATGTGGACGGTGTGGCATACGTGATGCCGATAAAAGATGTGAATTCTGCGGCAACAACGATTTCCGACTTGCAGTTTTCCGGCGTGGTAGAACCGCAGGAAACCAAGGAAGTCAAGCTGGACACCTCCAAGAAAGTTTCCAGCATTGTCGTGCAGGAGGGCGACCATGTCAACGCCGGTGACCCGCTGTTCACCTATGATGTGGAATCCATGCAGCTGGAATTGCAGCAGGGCAACGTGGAGATCGAACGCATGCAGAATGAGATCGAGTCCAACAAGCAGCAGATCAGCCAGCTGGAAACGGAAAAGAAAAGTGCCAGTGCAGACGATAAGCTGACTTATACCACGCAGATCCAGTCCCTGCAAACCGATATTGCCAAGTCGGAATACGACATCAAGACCAAGAAGATCGAACTGGAAAAATTACAGAATACCATTAACAATGCCACAGTGACTGCGGAGATCGCCGGAACGGTGCAGTCCCTGAAAACGACCGAACAGCTTCAGTCGGACGGCACAGATGTGCTGATGAAGATCATGTCCGATGGAGAATTCCGTGTGAAGTGCACGATCAGCGAGCAGAATGTACAGTCGATTTATAAAGATGAAGCCATGGTGCTGCACTCCCGCGTAGACGATTCCAGCTGGACGGGCACTATTTCGGAGATCTCTACCGAAGCCGACAACAGCCAGAACAACAACATGTACTACGGCGGCAGCGATGAGATGACCACCGCTTCCAAGTATCCTTTTTATGTGACGCTGGATTCCAGTGACGGGCTGATGCTGGGGCAGCATCTGCTGGTTTCGGCAGATACCGGAGCCGGTGAAAGCATTGAAAAAACCGGCATCTGGCTGTACTCCGATTACGTACAGACTGATGAAAACGGCAAGACCTATGTCTGGGCTGCCGATAAGAAAGACCGTCTGGAAAAGCGGGAAGTAGAAGTAGGACAGACAGACGACACCATGGGCGACTGCGAAATCAAAAGCGGTCTGTCGGAGGACGATATGATCGCATTCCCGTCGGATTCCTATCAGGAGGGTATGAAAACCACGACCAACCCTGACGAAGCCACACCGGAAGATGACGGCACAGATGATACCGTGGACGACAACAGCAATGAGGATATTTCCTACGACGAAAACGGAAACCCTGTGGACGAAGGCGTGATCGGCGGAGCAGATGATGAAGCCGGCATGGCAGGCGACGGTGCAGACGGCGACACCGCAGACAGCGTGATCTCCGGAGCAGGAGAAGATGCCGGCGACGGTGTTGACGAGATGCCGGCAGACGAAGCCGGAGCAGATACAGCGGAAGGCGGTGCGGCAGATGGTACTTGATTTGCGGGACATCTGTAAATCCTATATGCAGGGAAAAGAACCTGTCCCCGTTCTGCACCACATTCAGCTACAGGTGGAAGAAGGGGAATATCTGGCAATCATGGGACCGTCCGGTTCGGGAAAATCCACGCTGATGAACATTATCGGGCTGCTGGACAAGCAGACCAGCGGGGACTATTTCTTCGACGGACAGGACATGGCACAGTGCAGCGACAACCAGCTTTCCACGATACGGAACCAGAAGATCGGCTTCGTGTTCCAGAACTTCAACCTGCTGCCCCGCCAGTCTGTGCTGGAAAACGTGGCACTGCCGCTGTTGTATGCCGGCGTGCGGAAAAAGGAACGGCTGGAACGGGCAAAGGAAATGCTGGCACGTGTGGGGCTGGAAGAACGGATACAGTTCAAGCCGACTCAGCTTTCCGGCGGACAGAAACAGCGTGTGGCAATTGCACGGGCAATGGTGAGCCAGCCCCGTCTGCTGCTGGCAGATGAGCCGACCGGTGCACTGGACACCCGTTCCGGCGAACAGGTCATGGAATTGTTTGCCCAACTGCACAGTGAGGGCGTGACGATTGTCATGATTACCCATGAACCGGAGATCGCCCGGCATGCCCAGCGGATCGTGACCATTCGGGACGGCATGCTGGAGCAGGGCGGCTTCGGAGAACGCCGGACAGAACAGGAGGGCGATGCTTCATGACAAAAGGAAAAAAGATCGTTGCAGTGGCGGTTTGCCTGGCAGTCGTTGCCGGCGGCACTGTCGGCGGTACGGTGATTTACCGGACACAGCAGACGAAAAAGAACCGCGTAGATGTGATGCCGGTGGCAAATCTGACCCAGTACTGGTGGGGAGATGATCTCTCTATGGACGGGCAGGTGGTTTCCGGTGATGTGCAGAATGTCACGCCCTCCGACGACCAGATGATCGCAAAGGTGCTGGTAAAAGAGGGCGACCATGTAACCAAGGGTACACCGCTGCTGGACTATGATATGACAGCAGTAGGGCTGGAAGTTGCCCAGAAACAGACGGCACTGGCGGTGGCACAGGAAAATGTGCGGCAGGCTCAGAAAGAGCTGGAACGTCTGAAAAAGCTGCGTCCATCAGAAGAAGCACCGGTGGTGCCGGACGATCCGGATTATCCCGATGAGCCGGACGAACCAGACGAACCGGACACGCCGGATACACCGGATTCTCCCAAGGATACATTGGCAGCAGTGATCGCTCTGACACAGGCGGCAGCCGGTACCGGCACGCCGGACGATCCCTATCAGTTTGCCTGCACCGGTCAGACCGTTGTGACACAGGCAGCTCTGGAGCAGCTGAAAGCAGCAAAGCAGTGTGCCGTTTTCGTGGTGTATGACCAGAGCGGCAGCGTGCTCTACGGCTGGCTGGTACGCGGCGATCAGCTGACCACTACCGGTGACTGGACACTGGGACAGAACATCAAGGTGACCGAGGACGGCGGTGTGCAGATCTCCGGCGGCGGAACGTGGTACGGCACATTGCAGGTGGGCGGTACGTTCTCCTATGACCCTGCCAATAACACCCCCGCGGAAACAGAACCGGCTTCTTCCGGCACTACCGGTGTCACCGGCGGCAGTACTGGTACTGTACCGGAGAGTAGCACAGCATCTCCGGATACCCAGCCGGATACCCAGCCGGCAGATACAGACACCAGTGCAGAGCCGACTGCGGCAGTGCAGCCTATGGCGGCGGCAATGCCAATGGCGGCAGTCACTCCAATGGCATCTTCCGGTACGGACAATGACAACTATGTCTATACCCGTGCCCAGCTGAAACAGAAGGTGGCAGAGCAGCAGATCGCCATTCAGTCGGCACAGATCGACCAGAAAAAGGCACAGATCGAATATGATGCTGCGGCAGAAAAGCAGGAAAAGGGACAGGAACTGGCGAAGATCGACGGCGTTGTCACCAAGGTGGCGGCTTCAGTGGAATCGCTGGAGAAAAACGAACCGTATCTGGTGGTACAGGGCAGCGGCGGCGTTATGGTGCAGGGCACTGTCAGCGAAATGAATCTGGACAAGCTGACTGTCGGTGCAACGGTGACTGTCAACTCGTGGGATACCGGTGAAATGCTCACCGCCGAGGTGACGGAGATCGACAAGACACCGACCTCCTACACCAATCAGAACGGCAGTGAAAACCCGAACAACAGTGCTTATCCGTTTAAGGCAGCAGTGACCGATTCCAACAGCCTGTCAGTGGGCAGCTATGTCAGCCTGAGCTTTTCCGGTGCGGCGGACGATGTCGGAGATACGTTCTATCTGCCGGTCAGCTATGTGCGGCAGGAAAACGGACAGTACTATGTGCTGCGGGAATCCAAGGACAAGAAGCTGGAACGGCAGAATGTCCAGACCGGCAAGATCATCAACGGTGGCTATGCCATTGAAATTCTCTCCGGTGTCAGTCAGGAAGATTATATCTGTTTCCCCTATGGCAAGTATGCCGTAGAGGGAGCGTTGGTCAACGAAACCAACGGCTCATCAGAATACTAAGGGGGACATATTATGCTGGAAAATATTCGGTTATCGTTACAGGGCATTTTGTCCCATAAGGTGCGTTCCATTCTCACTATGCTGGGCATTATCATCGGTATTGCGGCGATCATTGCCATTGTGTCTACCATTAAGGGCACCAATGAGCAGATCAAAAACAATCTGATCGGTTCCGGCAACAACACTGTTAATGTGCAGCTGTATCAGGGGGAAAGTCCCTATGATTTCAGCTATCAGGCGGCACCGGACGGGGTACAGGTGGTTTCCGCGGAAGTGCGGGACCAGATCACCAGCCTGAAAAATGTGGAATCTGCTTCGTTTTACCGTACACGTTCCTACTGCGACAATGTGTATTATCAGAACACCCAGTTCAGTGGCTCCATGTATGGCATTGATGCTGCCTATTTCGATACGGCAGGCTATGAAGTACAGCAGGGCAGGGGATTCCTGAGCAAGGAATATACCAATAACGCCAAGGCAGTGATTCTGGACAGCACCGCAGTCAAGAGCCTGTACTCCTCCGAGAGCCCGATCGGTTCCGTCATCGACATCAACGGGGAACCCTTTACGGTCGTTGGCGTCGTGACAGAGGTCAGCAGCTTTGAGCCGGTCATCAATTCCGAGGAGGACTACTGGACGTATATGGGCACTTCCGGCGGCAAGATGTTTATCCCCGGTCAGTCGTGGCCGATTGCGTATCGGTATGATGAACCGGAAAACTGTCTGGCAAAGGCAGTGGATACCGACAGCATGCCGGCAGTGGGGAAGAAGGTGGCAGAACTGATGAACGCCACGATTCGCACCAATAGCGTCGGAAAAGAAGGGGACAGCAATCAGATCAAATATGACAGTCAGGACTTGCTGAAACAGGCGAAGTCTCTGCAAAAACTGAGTTCCTCCACCAACACCATGCTGATCTGGATCGCCAGCATTTCTCTGCTGGTGGGCGGCATCGGTGTTATGAACATCATGCTGGTATCGGTAACAGAACGTACCCGCGAGATCGGGCTGAAAAAGGCAATCGGTGCAAAAAAGGGCAGCATTCTGGCACAGTTCCTGACAGAAGCTTCTGTGCTGACCAGTATCGGCGGAATCATTGGTGTGGGAATCGGCATCGCTCTGGCACAGCTGATCTCCAAGATTGCCTCGGTGCCGGTGGCGATCAGTTCGCTGTCCATTGTGGTTTCCGTGGTATTCTCTATGGTGGTGGGCATTGTCTTTGGACTGATCCCGTCTATCAAAGCTTCGAATCTGAATCCGATCGATGCCCTGCGGTATGAGTAATGCTTTTCAACTTATTCTATTTATCAAAAATCCGGTCTGTAGAAATGCAGACCGGATTTTTTGGAAACGAATGTAATTTCAGCCGCCGGACAAACAGGCTCTTATATTTTCCACAAAAAAAGCCCTTGACAAATGCGGCGTTCTGGCGTATAATAGAAATAGAAAGAGCATACCAGTAGACGGTCTGCTCCCACTAGTTGGTAAAAAAATAACCGCCTTTAGTTGGAAGCTGTGGGGCGGTTATTTCTTTTTGTTCTTGCGGTGATTGTCGTTACTATTTTTATGATTATAGTAAATGTATACGATCAAATTTGCCAAGGATAGCAGAACACTGCAAATCTTCATTCTACAAAAATGTCAAACAAAAACCACCGCATCGCCTGCCGGAGAAATCCGAGGGAGTGATGCGGTGGTTTGTTTTCTTAATGCTGTTCCGCGGCTTTCAGCTGCCGCAGATAGCGGCTCAGAAAGGCGTAAAAGCTGCACACTGCCTCCTGCCCTCTGGCGTGGCGGTGCAGCTGTAGGATAATGGCACGCTGGCAGGTAGGTTCCGCAATAGGCAGCAGGCGAATCTGCTCCATGCTGTCCATGCCCCACGTGTAGTGCGGCCAGAAGCCCACTCCCAGTCCGCTGGCGATCAGGTTTTTGACAGTGTCCGGACTGTCGCTCTCATAGATGATGTGCGGGACAAATCCCGCCTGCATGCAGTAGCGGTCACAGATCGTGCGGATACTGCGGGAACCGGACAGGCTGATGAAATCCTCATGGGCAAAGTCCTGTAAGCGGACGCTTTCTTCGCTGGCGTAGGGCGAATTGTGCGGAACTGCCAGAAAAATGCGTTCCTTAAACAGCTCATACCGTTCCTTGGTATCTGTGGGGATCTGAAAATTTTCCCGCGTGAAAACCGTGATGTCTGCGTCCTCGCACTGCGAGTTCTGGATCAGCCGGAAATGCAGCCCGTCATGGTCTTTTTTATAGGAGATCAGTGCCTGTGTCACCAGTGTGGAAGCTGCCAGTACATTCAGCCGAATGGTCTTTTCCCGTTCCAGAGCCATTTGCTGTAGTTGCGTAGGGATCTGGTGCAGAGTTTTCAGCACCGGTGTCAGAGCGTTCTGCAGTGCCTCACCGTATGTGGTCAGGGCAATGTTTCTGCCGCTGCGGTAAAACAGAGGCACGCCCAGTTCCTTTTCCAGCCGGCGGATACTCTGGGTGAGCGAGGGCTGTGCAATGTGCAGCTGCTCCGCCGTGCGTGTCATGTGCTGGTTCTGTGCCACTGCATAAAAGTATTCCAGCTGTAGCAGTTCCATGGTTACTTCCGCAGGGTGTCGCAGCAGGTGCCGGCTCCGGCAAGCTTTTGCAGCTTGACAGCACACCAGCCGGATGCTTCCCGCCGTTCCAGCACGGCGAAGTCATAGGCAGTCACAGTGTCCAGCACTTCGTCTGCCCGTTCCGTGATGATGCCGGACAGGATCAGAATGCCGTTGTCTTTCAGGAACGACGGAAACAGCGGAGCCATGCCCTTGATGACATCTGCCACAATGTTGGCGGTGATGACATCATAGCCGCTGCCGATCGATTCCCGCAGGGCGGTGTCTGTGATGATGTTGCCGCAGGAAATGGTATAGTTTTCCGGATTCAGGTGATTTTCTGCGGCGTTTTCCTTGGCGATGCGGGTGGCATTTTCCTCAATGTCTACGGCATAGGCTTCCTTTGCTCCCAGAAGCATGCCGCCGATAAACAGAATGCCGCTGCCGCAGCCCAAGTCCAGCAGGCGGGTGGCAGGGGTGATCTCATTTTCCATCAGTTCCAGACAGAGCCGTGTGGTGTGGTGCTGTCCGGTGCCGAAGCTGCTTGCCGGATCGATCTCCAGAATGGTTCTGTCGGCGGCTTCTGCGGTGGGTTCTTCCCAGCTGGGCTTGATGTACAGCTTGTTTCCCACCGGAAACGGCTTGAAATACTGTTTCCAGTTGTTCGCCCAGTCCTCCTCCCGAATGCCGGAGCAGACAGCTTCCAGTCTGCCGTACTGGTGTTCGGTGTCTTCGGCTTTCATCTGTGCCAGCATGGTTCGCAGAGCTGCCAGCATTTCGGCACCCTGTGCATCTTCCGGCAGGTAGACCGTGACGCAGGTTTCACAGCTTGCCAGTTCCATGAGCCCGTCCTCCAGATAGTCCCACTTGCCGTCTTTCTGTTCCAGAAACTCCTGAAAATCCTGTGCGTCCTGTACCATGCAGCCGCGGATCCCCAGATCCTGCAGCCGGACGCTCAGCAGGTCAATGGCGGGCGTGGCGGTGTAAATATCAACTTGTGTCCAGTTCATGCGGTTTCTCCTTTTTGCAGTTCGTTTTGTTCCTGACGTTTACGGACATTTTCTTCCTGAATCTGCCGTCCCTCGGCAATGAGATATTGCAGCCGTTCTTCGTCCCGCTGTTTCAGGGCATCGCGGTAGTCCGTAAGGTTTTCGATCAGCAGATCGAGGTGGTACAGCAGGTTGTCCCGATTGTCCAGAAACAGGGCAGCCCACATAGATTCGTCCATGGTTGCCACGCGTGTCATATCCTGAAAGCTGCCGCCGGAGAAAGACAGGGCATCGTCCATGCAGAAGTCCTTGACATAAGAGCTGGAAACCACGTGAGCCAGCTGAGAAGTATAGGCGATCATGTTGTCGTGCCACATTGGCGTGGCGGTGACGATCTTGCCGAAGCCCATCTGGTCTGCCAGTTCCTTGACGGTGTCCAGAGCCGCTTCATCGGTGCCGTCCACTGGTGTGACAATGAGGTTGGCGTTCTGGAACAGGTTGGGAATGCTGGCGTAGTAGCCGTTTTTCTCCCGTCCAGCCATAGGGTGTGTGCCCACATACCGTACATCGGCTTTCCGGCAGCGGTAGGTCAGATCCCGCACCATACGCCCTTTCAGACCGCAGGTGTCTACCAGAATCGTGCCTGCCGGAATTTTAGGCAGGGCTTCCTGTACCATTTGAATGGCGATACGCTGGTGCAGGCAGAGAATGATCATATCATAAGTGCCGTCTGTCATAGTGCCGGTGCCGTCGATCGCTCCGTCGGCAATGGCATCGTCCAGAACTGCCTGCTGTACGTCACATCCGTAAACGGCATGGGAAGTGGCTGCTTTTATCGATTTGCAGATAGAGCCGCCGATCAGTCCCATGCCAACTACTAAGATTCGCATGTTACGTTCCTCCAAATTTTCAGTATGGTACTATTGTAACACGAATTTGGGAAATCGTCAAGGCGGCGAGTTGCTCAGGGCAATACCGCACAAAGAGCGTCTGGCGACTTTGCACGCCATCTGCTTGCAAATT
>ERZ507062.416-NODE-416-length-17097-cov-15.0059_pt1 | contig 17097 bp, 19 predicted proteins | sample MGYA00513786_ERZ507062 | MGnify/ENA metagenome assembly ERZ507062 | reverse complement strand
TTCCAAATGAACCTGAAGAAAACTATATGATGCACTGCCCTGAATGTGATCATAAGATGATTGTAAAAAAATAATTCAGCAACTAAAGACAAATCCAAAATATTGGCTATTACGATAGCCCTTTTTGTCGTGTTCGGCAGCCAATCCATTGTGATGCTTTAGTATTTTTTTCACATATCAAATTTCACTGTTCCGAAACCAAAATCTTAATATATAAAAAACGCGTTTAAAAAACGCGGTTTTCTCTGCGGCTATAAGCCTTTACTACCAGCTCGCGTCTCAAGGCGCTGCTTTCACTTCGTTCAAGCTATCGCTTTTGACTCTCGCCAGCCCTCAAAGGGCTTTATTTTTTACTATTTCTTTCTCTTTGCTTTTTCTTGTTTATATGCCTGTTGCTCTGCTTCTGAGAATGGATTTGCGTACACTTTTACACTCATTTTATCCATTGCTATATCGTGCATTTCCTGCTCTCGAATATATTTTGCAACTGTCGCATCATTCAATCCTACTGTACTTACATAATATCCTTCACTCCAAAAATGTCTGTTTCCAAACTTATATTTCAGATTTGCATGTCTGTCAAACATCATCAATGCTGACTTTCCTTTCAGATATCCCATAAATGCAGATACAGATAATGATGGAGGTATCATAACCAGCATGTGTACATGTCTCTCATCAAATGTCCTTCTATTATTTCTACATGCTTGTACCTACATAATTCTCTCAATATTTCACCTAAATCTTTTCGATATTGATTGTATATCACTTTTCGTCTATACTTTGGAGTGAAAATGATGTGATACTTACACATCCATTTTGTATGTGCTAAAGAGTTTGCTTTATTAGCCATTATAATCACCATTCTTTCTTATTTTGATAGCTTGAACACCTTCATTATAGAAAGAATGGTGATTATTTTGTATAACATTTTTTGACACCACCCGCATAGCAGGTGGTTTTGTTGTTTTCACTCGAATCCCTCGCTCAAACTGGCTAAAGCCAAAAGCATAATAAAATGGATCTGGTCTAGTGACCAAATCCATTTTTTGCCTTTTGAATACGTAATGTTTTTCCTTTAATTGTTTTTAGATTCTTCAATACAAGCTTTCCCTTGTCATTCAAGATATCAACATAAGATTGATGATCTTGTACTTGAATCACACCAATATCATCTACAGTAACTCCATCAATTTCGCAGATAGCCCCTACAATATCGCCTGGACGAATTTTTTTATTCTTTCCACCATTTAAATATATTTTTGTGATACCCTTTCTTAAATCTTTTGATTTATCAACCACAACACGATTCGATTCTTTTAATGAATCAAGTACGTCTAAATCACTTAAATAGACTTCCCCCTCTTCTTTAAAAGGTAAATTGTAACCCAAATATTCTTCTAGCTTTTCTTTTCGAATCCCATCATATTCATTCACTAAACTAACGGCTAAACCTTGTTCGTCAACCCTGCCACTTCGACCAATACGATGTGTATATGTTTCTACGGGACTAGGCATATCATAGTTAACAATCATCTCTACTTTAAAGACATCAATGCCTCGACTTGCAACATCGGTACATACTAAAATACGTACTTTTCCTTTTTTAAAGCGTCGCATATGAGATAAGCGCACTTCTTGCATCATACCGCCATGAATCTTATCTACACTGACTTGATTCTTTTCTAAACATTCACATACTTCATCTACTCTGGCCTGTGTCTTACAAAAGATCATGCAAGATTCAGGTTTCTTTAAAGCTAATAAGTGTAAAAGGAACAATTCCTTATGTTCTTCATTTACATGATAGGCTTCTTCTACTATATTTGGCTTATTTGTGCTTGTAAGATCAATCTTAGCTGGTTTATACAAATATTTCTTACTCATCCTTTGAATCACTTCTGGATAGGTTGCACTAAATAAACATGTCACATGTTTTTTTGGTATATATTTTAAAATAGCTTGTACTTCATCTAAGAAGTTCATATTTAACATTTCATCTGCTTCATCCAAAACGACATATTTAATTTTAGAAGGATCTAGTGTGTCTTGTTGAAGATGATCTAAAACTCTTCCTGGTGTACCAATCACAACGTGGCATCTTTGTTTCAAATCTTCCTTTTGAAACTTAAATGGCTGTTTACCAAATATGGGTAATGTCTTAATTTTTTTGAAAGTTCCAATGCGATCAAAATCCTGCTGAATCTGTAAAGCTAATTCACGAGTTGGTGTAAGCACCAATGCTTGGGGACTTCTTTCGTCAATTTCTAAATTTTGAATAATGGGAATCGCAAAAGAAGCTGTCTTCCCACTTCCTGTTCTAGACTTTACAATACAATCCGTTCCCGAAAGAATATTAGGGATGACCTGTTCTTGTACGGGTAATGGTTTTTCATAGCCCAATGTATGTAAGGCTTGTATAATATTTTTGTCTAAATTCATTTGTTCAAATGTCATATTTTATCACCTACAGAATTATACCATGTTAATAATATTTAACAGAAACAAAATGTATTATAAGCTACAATAAAAGCATGAAATATAAAACGTTAGTAATGAAACAAATCGATCAACATACATATCAATATAGTATGAATGCCCCATTAAATAACTTAAGTCCTATTCTTTCATTTAATGAAGAGATATTAAACACAAATTATGGCAATGAGTTAGAATATGGATTGGATTGTGCTAAACGAAAAGAAATCTTAAAAGATGGATTTTCATTAGAACCAAAAGACAATATGACACTTCAAGAATGGTCTCCCTTCTTAGCATTGTCTTTAGTACTTCAATATTATAAATCATACAGAAAACTACCTCCTGTTTTAATGAGTATCGATAAGGAAACACAGAAAAAATATAGTCAGGAAGATTTAATTCGAAACTTATTTCAATAAGTTTCATTTTTTTATGTAATATTTTTCATAATAGGTTATAATCAATTCGAGGTGAACTATTATGAACATGACAACATTGAATACACCCCTTCCAGAAGACTTAATGAAATTAAAATGGAACGGGCAATTTAAATTAATGCAGGAAATGATTGATTTACGTCTTCAAAAAGATATTCCTGCCAAATTAAAGGAGCGTTTAGAACTTGAAAAAGAATTGATTTCTCGTCTTCCTGAAGATTTTACGTATTCAAAAGAAGATGCGATCGCATTATTAAAATCAAAAATTGCAGATTTTAAAGATGAAGAATTCGATACTCTATTTAAGGATAATGCATTTGAATGGATCTTTATCGAAGGAAAAATGTATTTTAAAGACAACTTCTTTGAAAATTTAATTAAAGTGCGTAAAGCTTATACAGATCGTTTAATTGAAAAGCAAAATTCTACAAGCACTCTATTAGATGATGTAATGCATAAAATGAAGAAAGAAAAGGATGTTTACTGCAAGATTCATGTAAAGACTAGTCTTAAAGTAGACCCTGCATTTGAAAAGCCGGGTAAAACCATTCGTGTATGGCTTCCAATTCCAAAAGAATATGCACAGGTTGAGGATTTTAAACTATTAAACACATCTCATGAAGGTCTAGTCAACGATAACAATGTAGATCAAAGATGTGTCTATATTGAAAAGCCATATGAAAAAGATGAAGAATTCAGTGTTGAATATGAATTCATCAATCACATGCACTATGAAGAATTAGATCCAAGTATTGTAACAGATGAACATCCAGATACTTGTCTTGAAGAATATGCGCCACATGTCGTATTTACAGATTATTTAAAGAATCTAGTTAAAGAAATTATCGGTGAAGAAACTAACCCATTATTAAAGGCTAAATTGATCTACGATTATATCACAAGCCATGTCACATATTCTTATGTACGTGCTTATGCAACTTTACCATGTATTCCAGAATATATCACTACTGGATTAAAGGGAGATTGTGGTTTACAAGCCTTAACCTTTATTACTCTATGTCGTATTGCAGGCATTCCTGCCACTTGGCAAGCTGGACTTTATACAACACCAGAAACCATTGGTAACCACGATTGGGCTCGTTTCTATGTAGCTCCTTATGGATGGTTGTATGCCGATTGTTCATTTGGTGGCGGATCTTATCGTGCAGGCAATCTAGAAAGAAGAGACTTTTACTTTGGATATCTAGATCCATTTAGAACGCCATGCTCATCAAAATTCCAAGGTGATTTTGTGCCAGCTAAAAACTTCTTACCAAATGATCCATATGACAACCAAAATGGCGAAATGGAATATGTGGATGAAGCTATTCCAGGCAAATACATCATTAAAGAAACAAAGAATATTGAAATCGCTCTTTTAGAGGGAAAAGATGAATAGACCTGTAATCGGTCTTACTTGTAATGAATTGGATAAAGAAAATCTACCTAAACAATTTATCAATGAAGCTTACATCAACAGTGTCATTCGTGCTGGTGGGTGTCCAATTATTTTACCTATCACAAATGATTTTGATACCATTCAAGCACAAGCCAAAATGTTAGATGGATTAATTGTGACAGGTGGCATCGATGTAAATCCAATGATCTATAATGAAAATCCAGAATCATTACAAGGGGATTCAAGCTTAGACCGTGACTATTATGAAATGCGGTTGTTAAAATATGTCTGCCAGAGACAAATTCCTATTTTGGGAATCTGTCGTGGCATTCAGATGTTGAATGTCTATTTTAAGGGATCTTTGTATCAAGATTTGTCGTATTGTAAAAGAAGTGTATTGAAGCATGCACAGCAGGAAAAAAGAGAAAATCCAAGTCACAAGATCCACATCGAAAAGGATAGCTTTCTATATAAAAGCTTAGGTGATGAAGCCATGGTCAATAGCTTTCATCATCAGGCAATCAAAGACTTAGCTCCAAATTTCAAGGTTTCGGCTAAATCTAGTGATGGAATCATTGAAGCTATTGAACATGAGTCATTCCCTATCTATGCTGTTCAGTTTCATCCTGAAGCTATGTCACATAAATATGGTGAGATGCAAGCTATCTTTAATGAATTCCTAAAAAATTGCGAGGTGAAGTAAATGCGTATTCAAGAAAACTTAGAAAAATCAAAATACGAAGCGGATGGAAGTATTCAAATTCAAGGAAAAACGATTCCCTATCATACGATTTGTGAAGATAATTTCTTTGTAGATGAAGAAAACAATCCTGTCGCATCCATATTTAGCTATGCTTATTTTAGAAGCGATATAGAAAACAATTCAAAACGCCCTATCCTATTTATTTATAATGGTGGTCCAGGATGTGCCAGTCTTTGGCTTCATATGGGATTATTTGGCCCTAGAATCGTCAAACTAGATGACGAATTAAATCTTCCAACGGTTCCTCCATTTGAATTAGAAGACAATCCACATTGTTTATTAGATTTGTGTGATTTAGTTTTTATTGATCCGGTCGGAACTGGTTTAGGTCGTTTAATTCAAGAAAAAGCACGTAATGAATTTTATGAAACACATGGTGATGTTCGTAGTGTTTCTAAATTTATCGAACAATTTTTAGCTCGTTACAACCGCAGAAATTCACCTGTATTACTTGCGGGTGAAAGCTATGGTACGGCAAGAAGTGCTCTACTTACCGGAGAATTAATGGGTGCAGGACCTGAAAAAGCCGATACAATGGGTATTAGTGTAAGTGGTATCTTCTTACTTGGTAGTTACTTTATTGAAAAACTTCCTGTTGAAGCAAGTGCTACGGATTTGATCACAATGGCAGCTACGAATTATTTCCATAACCCAAAGGAAAATATTTCACAAAAAGACTTTATTGATGAAGCCTTTGCGTTCGCATCTACTGAATATGTTACAGCCTTATTTTTAGGAGATGCCTGCCCTAACAAGGAACAAATCGCAGATAAATTAGCCTATTATTCTGGCATTGATAGAACTTATTGGTTAAGACACCATCTACATATGGATATGCAAAAGGGTTTTGCGCACAAACTATTAGAAGATAAAGGTTTGGCATTGGGATTCTATGATGGACGTTATACTTGGAATAATGATCCAGAAATTATGGAAGCTAATGTGATTGCGGACGATCCAGCTATGGGACAATATACACCAGCTTTCCAAACTGCCTACGGACTCATGCGTCAAGAATTAAATATTACAAGTGATCGTATTTCAAAGGGATTGGTCTTTGATGTAAATATGACTTGGAATCGTGAGTTTAAGACAAGTCCAGCTCAATCTTTAGCTGGTTGTATGCGAAGAAATAAACAGATGAAAGTCTTCTTTGCCTCAGGTTTATATGATTTATGTACAACTGCAGGAAATGCTAGATATTTAGCTACTCACTCAAATCTAGATCAAAGTCGAGTTACAATCGGTGAATATCCAAGTGGCCATATGGCTTATCTTGGTAAAGAAAGCTTTGATCTTCTTGCGAAGGATATGCGTGAATTCTTTGAAAGCTGTATTTAAAAAGGGAACCAAAATGGTTCCCTTTTTTTATTTATACTTTTTCAACATTTCTAACTTAAGATTCAATAGCTTTTCACTTAAGTCTACATAATATTCTTGTGGATATACAAAACGTTTGATTTCATCCCAAATTGTAGCTAATTCTTTTTCACTGTATGCTCGAATTTCTTCTAGGCTTGGAAGATCATATACTAGCTTACCATCCTTAAAGATTGGTACTAACATATCGCGTACTGTATATGTATTAGCTGGAATGACTTTGTATTTCCAACGTGACATCGGATGATAGATTGTTAAATCTTGTGTAGTATTAATGACTTCATCTTCTAATGTCAACAAATCAGCAATTGCCATACCTGTTTCTTTATCCATGATACGATTCAAATTCTTCATACCTGGATTGGTTACCTTTTCAACATTGTCACTAATTTTGATTTTAGGAATCATTTGTCCATCTTTTTCAAGGGCAACCATCTTATATACACCACCAAAGACTGGTGAGTTCTTTGAACAAATCAAGTTTTCACCAACACCAAACGAATCAATTTTAGCACCTTGCTGATGAATTAAAGATTCAATGACATATTCATCTAATGAATTGGATACAACAATTTTACAATCTTCCATACCCGCTTCATCTAACATCTTACGAACTTTTTTGGAAAGATATGCCATATCTCCACTATCGATACGAACTCCCTGTAAGCGATATCCATTTGGTTCTAGATAATCCTTTGCGACCTTGATTGCATTCACAATACCTGATTTTAAAGTTGAATATGTATCAATTAATAAAGTACATGCGTTTGGATAGGTCTTCGCATAATACATAAATGCATCATATTCTGTATCAAAACTTTGAATAAAGGAATGTGCCATTGTTCCTAATACGGGTACACCAAATTCTTTACCAGAATATGTTGTAGCACTTCCTGCGCAGCCTGCAATATAAGCAGCTCGAGCTCCTAAAATAGCCGCATCAAAGTTATGGGCACGACGTGCACCAAATTCCATGACTGCTCTTCCTTCACTAGCTTGTACAATACGACGTGATTTTGTCGCTATCAAAGTCTGATGATTGATAGCCAATAATAAGGCTGTTTCAACTAATTGTGCTTCAATAATCGGCGCTTTTACACGAACCAATGGTTCATGCGGAAATACAGGTGTTCCTTCTGGAATCGCATAAATATCTCCAGTAAAATGCACAGTAGATAAATACTCTAAGAACCCCTCACTAAATTGATTTAAAGAGCGCAAATAGTCGATATCTTCTTTTTCAAAGTGCAAGTTAGAAACATAATCTACAACTTGTTCCAAGCCTGCAAATACACAATATCCGCCATCATCTGGATTTTTACGATAGAACAAATCAAATACAACTTCTTTATCTTTATCATTATTGAAGTAGCATTGACTCATTGTTAATTCATAAAAGTCCATGACTAAACTTAAATTTCTCTTGTCTTTCATTTTATAATCTTACTCCCTTACTTCAGAAACGACACGAATGCCATTGGCCTCCATCATTTTAAAGGCTATATCATTCCAGAATGGTGCATCATGTACTTCTGGTATGTGATAGGTTTCAGTACAGTTTTCTACAACAAAAATGCGATATTCATTCATATTGTGTTCGTTAAACCAAGTGTTTAAGCTCAACACGAAATGGAGAACACATAAATCTGTACAACAACCCGTTACGATTATATCACGATAATACCCTAAATCCGAGTTTAAGAACTCTTCAAATTCAGGCGCCATAAATGTATTCGTACTGTTTTTCTTAATTACATGCTTAATAAATGGCTTTAAAGAATCGACAACTTCACTTTCTTCACTACCAATTACACAATGTACTGGAAACGAATTGAATTCACGTGTCTTTGGAGGATGTGAATCACATACAAAAACATTATTGCAATCTAAACAAGTTAATAGGGATTGAATATTTTCTTCTACATTCCCAATTGCCTCATCATGTAGGGCTCCCATATCCACAAAGCCTTTGATCATATCCACCACAAACACAACAGGAGCATTTAATTCTTCTTTTTGAATTGGATTATAATTGTTTTTTTCTAAACGTGCCATATATACCTCTAAATGGAAAATAAGAGTTCTGTACTCAGAACTCTTACTCTTCTACCTCTTCCTTTGTTCTAAATTCCTTTAATTTTTCTTCTAACATTGATTTAAATTCAGGATTTGCCTTGATATAAGCCTTGGCCGCCTCTTTACCCTGGCCAATTTTTTCTCCTTCATAACTAAACCAAGCACCGGCTTTTTTCACAATGTTGGCATCTACACATAAATCTAAGAGTTCACTAATATAAGAGATACCTTCTCCATACATAATTTCAAGCACAGCCGTCTTGAATGGAGGAGCCACCTTATTCTTAACAATTTTTACTTTTACTTTATTACCAACAATATCCGTACCATTCTTAATCGCATCCGCCTTACGAATATCAACACGAACCGATGAATAGAATTTTAAAGCACGACCACCTGGAGTTGTTTCTGGATTTCCATAAATGACCCCTACTTTTTCACGTAGCTGGTTGATAAAAATAGCTGTACAATCATTTTGATTCATTGCACCCGCAAGCTTACGCATCGCCTTTGACATCATACGTGCCTGCAATCCAACCTGATTATCACCCATTTCACCATCTAATTCAGCCTGTGGAACTAAGGCTGCCACACTATCAACTACAACTAAGTCAACAGCACCACTTTCAACTAGCATCAACATGATGTCTAATCCTTGTTCTCCTGAATCTGGCTGAGATAAAATCAATTCATCAATATTTACACCTAAATTTTTTGCGTAAACCGGATCAATCGCATTTTCTGCATCAATAAATGCAGCACGACCACCCTTCTTTTGTACTTCAGCCACCGCATGAAGTGCAAGTGTTGTTTTACCACTCGATTCAGGGCCAAAGATTTCAATAATTCTTCCCTTTGGATATCCACCAATACCTAAGGCATCATCCAAGAGTAAACTTCCTGAAGGAATCGGTTCAATATCAACGGCTGCTCGATCACCTAACTTCATGACTGAGCCTTTACCATATTCTCTTTCAATTTCATTTAAAACATCACTTAAAAGCTTATCTTTATTTGTTTCTACTTTTTCTTTTGGCATACATTCTCCTTTTGAATTGTGTTAATCAACACATCCACCATTTCTAAAACAACATGTTCTCGCACATCATTTCTAGATAAACCCGTACATTGAAATCCATAAACACGTACCGCTTTTTTAGAGGCAATTGCACAATAGACTCTTCCTGCTGGCTTTTCTTCCCATGCGCTAGGCCCCGCATTTCCTGTAAATGAAACACAATAATCCACATCCATAATTTCTCTTGTGTTCTTTGCCATGGCATAGGCACATTCTTCACTGATTACACCATATTTTTGAATTAAGTCCACATCCACATGAGCCAATACATTTTTCATTGGTGTAAAATAAGTGACTAAACCACCTTTTAAAACAGCACTTGCCCCTGGAACAGAAGCAATCGTGCTTGTGAATAGACCGGCTGTTAAGCTTTCACAGCTTGATAGGGTCAAATGATGTTTTGTACATAATAAAACAAGTTGTTTTGCACGATTCATATTACATCGTCTCCAAAACATATTTCTTTAATTGATTGAAATAAATAAGTCCACTATATAAAGATGCCACTGTAGCTGCCCATAATAGGATTTGATCCATAGGAATTCCCATATAGACAAATGGCCAATCCTTTAGTAATAAGAATACAAGCGCAAACATTTGAAGAACCGTTTTTAATTTTCCAAAGATTCCTGCGCTCACCACTTCTCCTGAATTTGCAGCACTCATTCGTAAGCCATCTACAATTAAGTCTCTTGCAATCATCAATAATACGGCGATAACATTGGCTTGATGAAAATAAACCATCAAGATCAACACTGTATTTACTAACATTTTATCGGCGATTGGATCCGCAAATTTTCCAAAGGAAGTAATCCAATTGTTCTTTCTTGCCAACATTCCATCAAAGAAGTCGGTAATACTAGCTATCGCAAAAATCACAAATGCGATTACATCGCGCAATGCCAATCCGCTTGTTTCATCAATAATGCATACGCTAGGATCCATACAAAGATAAACAGCTACAGCAACAGGCACTAATAAGATTCTAATAATTGTTAGTCTGTTCGGTATATTCATTTTGGCCATATATTCCATCCTCCTGTGTATAAAGATTATCATTATAGTAACTATCTGTTCCGTAACCATAATCATAACTACTTTCATCTTGTGAATCAGTATCTACATTCACATTCTGATTTCCTTTACCCACCTGTAAAGTAATAACAGCTGGACTTTCTTCCTGCCAATTTGTTTTGTCAAAATCAATTTCTTTTCCATCTACCGTGATATCATTATCTGAATATGTTTCGATACTAATTTCAAAAGTACAGTTTTCAGATAATTCTAAATTTTGCGTAAACGTACCCGTATACGTTTTTGAAGTATCATTGACTGCTTCTCCATCTTTTTTCACAGTAATTTTTGATTTCGATGGTAATGTGATTATCAAATCTAGTGTTTTGACATCATCCTGTATATTGGAAAGCTGATAAGCATTGGTTTCTCCTGTAATCTTCTTAACTACCAAAGCCTGTGCTTCCTTTTCTTTTTGACGTTGATTTGCCAATTTGTTGGTTTCTTTTTCTTTTTTAGATAATTCCTGCTGACGAAGCTCCTCTTGATTTGCGAGCTTCTGATTTGAAATAGAACGAAGTCCTACATTAATAGCTGATAATGCACATAATCCTACAATTCCAATCAGGACTAGCACTTTGATTACCTTTGTTTGATTTGTACTTAAAGAAGAACTCGTACGACTAACATGTTTTTGAAACCACGCTGAAGACGACTTTTTCTTTCTTTTTTTGGTTGTCTTTTTACTCCTTTGAACACTTGCCATTTGTTCTACCATGCGCCTTTGAGCCATAGTTAAAGCCATATCTCTTTGATGAGCAAATTCATTTACATCCATATCTACTTCATCGCTAATGGCTTGCCAATTTACACCAATCGCATCGGAATAAGCATGTACAAAGTAACGTACAAAAGAAAGGTCATCGGAGAAAACATCTAGGTTATTTTCTTCAATTGCTTGTATATATTGAGGCGCTAAACGCGTCTGATTTGAAACATCCTGAATGGAAAGTTTTAGGTTTGTTCGACGTTCTTTTAAGATGTGATAATATGCCACTAAAACTCCCCCTTTGAAGATTATTATAACAAATTCAAGGCAAGAATACCACGATGTGCTATAATTATTTACGAAAGGATGAATGAAATGTCACAACTTATTTTTTCTATTGGAGCCTTTTCTCAATGCATGAGTTTTTCTCCTCAAAGAATCCAAATCGACAATTTTGAAGACTATACGCTTTATTGTATTGATTGTGAAAATGTTCAACAATTTGATATCAAAACACTCAACGCTACAAGTCCTAGTGTCTTCTTTTTCTTTGGAAACTTTGAAAAAATAGGCCAAAAGTGCTGGCAACAAATCTTTGCGATTGCCAAGGATTTTCCGAATTCTTATTGTTTCAACACACACCAAAGTCAAAAGAATTTTGCGGACATCTATTGTGCAACCTTACTCGGACAGATTGTTGCGAATGTAGTTCCCAAAAAGATTCTTCTTGTCACAAACGACCAAGGGTTTCATGGAATTAAACAAGCCTTATTGTTTCAAGGAAAAGATATCGATATCGAAATCTTACAAACAAGAGACCCATTCTTGTTGCCTTTAAAGGAAGAAACGCCTAAGTCTCAGCCTAAACAGACGCAAAAACAAAAGAAACAAACAAATACCTCAAAGCCAAATGAAGCAAGTGATGAAGAGGTAATAGAAGCATTAAAGAAATATCCAAAAATCAATACCCGTTATGCATCTATTGATGACTTAAGTAAGTATTTAATGCCCATCTTAGCGAACAAACAAAAGAAGTGTAAGCTTTCGAAATGGATAGAGAGTGATTACGCAAAAAAAGTGGGTCGCTTTAAAAAGGATGCGAAAGGAAAATATTATAAATTAAAATGATTAAAACAATATATCTAGCAGGAGGCTGCTTTTGGGGTGTGCAGCACTATTTCGATCAGTTTGATGGTATTCTAAAGACAACCGTTGGCTATGCGAATGGTAACACAGAAAACCCAGTATATAAAGATGTCAAAAAAGGTTTGACTGGACATGCAGAAACTTTAGAAATCGAATATGATGATACAGTGATTTCATTACCTAAAATTCTAGACTTATACTTTGACATTATTGATCCTATATCTGTCAATCAACAAGGTGAAGACGTTGGTATTTCATATCGTACAGGCATTTATTATGTTGATGAAAAAGATTTAGAAATGATTCAAACCAAATACGATGAAATCCAAAAACAATACGATTCAGCTTTAGCCGTTGAATTAGAGCCATTAAAAAACTTTTTTAACGCAGAAGAGTATCATCAAAAATATCTAGACAAAAACCCAGGGGCTTATTGCCATATACCTGCATCAAAATTTAAGAAGGGACTTTAATCAGTCCCTTCTTTTATTGTAGTACCCGCAACATAACCTGTTGTCCAGGCAATCTGCAAGTTATATCCTCCTGTTTGAGCATCCAAGTCTAAGACTTCACCCACAAACTTCAAACCCTTGATTTTCTTTGACTCCATCGTTTGAGGTTGAATTTGATTCGTTTTAATTCCACCTACAGTAATCATCGCTTGCTCAAAACCTGCAAAGCTTGAAATCTCAAAATCTAGACATTTCAATAATTCACTAATACTTCTTCTTTGTGCCTTTGTTGTTTCGTTCGTTTTTAAATAAACATCCATACTTAAACGATCCATCACATATTGCACTAAACGCTTAGGAATCATCGTCTCTAATATATGATGCAGCTGTCTATTGGAAGAATGATTCATTCTATCTAACAACAACATATCTACTTCATCAATCGTTTTATCTGGAATCAAATCCAATAGGATTCTTTCCGGATTTTTATTGATGACATAACTTGACATAGCCAGAACACCCGGTCCACTTAAACCTTCATGTGTGAATAAGATGTCGCCTAATTCTTTATATAAAACCTTTTTATCTTTCTTTACCTGAATACCAATATTCTGTAATGAAAGTCCTGCTAAATCAAACTTTTCTTTTGTGCGCAAAGAAACTAAGCCAGGATATAAGTCACTGACTTTGATATCAAGTGCACTAGCCCATGTATATCCATCGCCACTACTTCCAGTTGAAACAAAGGACTTGCCACCCGTTGCGATAATCACCACATCACATGTATAAGTTCCTTTATTGGTTTCAATACCGACAATTTTATCATCTTCAACCACTAAATCTGTACACGCTTCATCCATATGAAGAACGACATTGTTTTTTCGTAACAATTCCACAAATAATAAAACAACGTCTTGACTTGAATTTGATCCTGGAAACATACGCCCATGATCCTCTTCAACGGTTGGTAATCCATTGGATTTTAAAAATTTGATCATATCCAAATTGGAGAATTGCGAAAATGGACTGTATAAGAACTTTTCATTATGCACAACATGCTTAAAAAATTCATCCTTCGAGCAATTATTTGTGACGTTACAACGTCCATGTCCGGTGAGCTGTAACTTTTTACCTAATTGTTTATTCTTCTCAAACAATTCCACTTGATGTCCCTGCAAGCTAGCAGAATATGCCGCCATTAAGCCTGAGGGACCTCCTCCAATCACAAGCACTCTTGTCATACAATCTCACTTTCTTCTAAATAAATAGCCAAACCATCATGATCATTATCATATGTCGTAATGGCATTGGCACAAGCCTTTGTATCATCCGTACCATTGATCATACAGACACCGCATCCAGCAACCTTCAACATTTCATTATCATTCGATGTATCTCCAAAGGCCATGACATCCTTTAAATCCATGTCATTTAGTTCACATATTTTTTGTAAGCCATAACCCTTATTGATTCTTTTATCACAGAATTCTAACAATGTAGTCTGTGTTTTAAAACCATGATAATAAGGATTTGGATGTTCTTTTACCCAAGCCTCTGCTTTTGACATATCCTCTTCCTTCATACGAAACATAATTTTCGCATTCTCGTTCGCATATAAATCCTCTAAGCGAACAATCTCTAATTCCTTATGAGAAGTCGAAGCAGAATGAATCATCCAATCATCAATACGAACACAGCGAATTTTTCCTTTCCAATACACCATTGGATTGCATTCAACAACATTCATAATTTCCATCGTTTCCTTTAGCCATTCTTTTTTCATCATGAAATAGCTGTAGAATTTCTGATGTACACCATCCCATAATTCCGCACCATTCATACCCATCACAAAATCAAAATCAAACGGTAAATCCCAACGTTCTTTATTACGTTTTAACTCATCAACAGGACGACCAGAGGCAATCCCAAAATAAATTCCTTTTTCATGAAGCTTAATCAAAGCTTCTTTTGTCCTTGGTGTTAATTCTTTTTTCTCATTGACCAAGGTCGCATCAATATCACAAATAACTAATTGTGGCATCACATTATATCCTCCAACTCATACGTAAAGCCTTCACCATCGACTTCATGAACACTATTCACAATAATAAAGGCTCGTGGATCTAGCTGCATAATTTCATGTTCTAAATTGCTGTAAAGCTTTTGCGGAATTACAATCATTAATACAGGCTTCGATTCATTGGTGTATCCACCTTTACCTTCTAAAATTGTAACACCACGTTCCATTTTATTTAATACATGATTTTTAATTTCTACCCATTTGTCAGAAACAACCATACAGTTGATTGCCGTGCTTGATCCAATTAAAATTGTTTTATCAATTGCGAAGCCTGATGCGAACACAGAAAGAACACCAATCAAGGCTGGTTCTATACCATATGTTGTTACTCCTAAAAGCACTGTTAACGCATCAATGATCATAACAGAATTTCCAGAAGAAATATGCGTATATTTATGAATCAACAAGGCTGGAATATCCATCCCTCCTGTACTTGCGTTCACTCTAAAGCATAGACCTAATCCAATCCCTGAAATCAAACCACAATAAATACTTGCCAACATGGGCTGCATCACAAATGTTTCTTTAGGAAATAATGTTGTTACATAAGTCAGCAAAGAAACAAAGAATGAATAACTAAATGTAGAAATCAATGATTTCAAGGCAAATGCCTTTCCTAAAAAAATAGCACCAACAATATAAAGTCCTATCATCAATATATTGATAAGCCATACAGATGGAATAAATGGCAGCAACGGCTTTAATGCCACTGCCACACCGGCCACTCCACCTGTCAATGTATTATTTGGCAAAACAAAAAAGGCAACCGAAACCGCCACCATAAAATTACCCAATAATACAATCAATACATCCTTAACATAATTTGTCTTTTTCATATTTTCCTCATCCTCACAAATCCTATCTTTATTCTATCAAAAAAACAAACTAAATTAAACGTAAGAAAGTAGGCGATAGAGTTTAAATTCTACCGCCCCTTATCAAACCATACGTGCCCTATTAAGGCATACGGCTTACCAATGTGAGTTACATTTTAGAAAAGACTTAAATGTTGTGATTCGACTTATTTAGTGTATGCATACTGAAAGAACCTCTTTTTACTCTGAGAAGAGGTACTTTTCTTTTTATTGGAATCCATCAATAAAATAAAATCATCAATGTTAATTCCAGGGAAAACTATTTGAGCCTTCATATACGCACCTGTAACTAGACCCATACATTTTATGAAAAACTTGTTATCATATTTGACAGTTAATAATTTACCTTGTGCTTGTCCACCATGTTTCTTTCCGCGGCATGAGAAACTTACTCGTAGTCTTTGACGCACATAACCATCTAATTTGGTTATATCAAGAGCAGGTATGCCATGCATAACTCGCCCGCGTTCGTTAAGTAACAGTCTGATTTCTCGTGCAACTTGAAAAGGAATAAGGAAGTAATTAAACTTACCTCTTATGACTGGGTTTAAAATCTTCGTCCACTTCTCAAAGGAATGTGTACAACTTTTCTTCGTGATAGATTTAATATCACTCTTGAACTTCTTTATCGATTTTCTAGACGGTCCAAACGTGTAATAGACATGTCTATTTTTGGACAGTTTTAAATGATTGAATGTAAAGCCTAGAAAATCAAAATCTTTCTCGTGAAAATCAATATCATCACTTTTATCTTCTGCCAATTCAAGGCCTAGACGTTGTAACGTTTCATGAACTATGACTTTGGCTTTTTCCAAATCTTCCTTTGTTTGACACATAACTATCGAGTCATCGGCATACCTCACGAATTCAAGATTTGCTTTAGCTAGTTCCCAGTCAAGTTCATTCAAATAGATATTCGCTAATAGTGGTGAAATAACTCCACCTTGTTGTGTACCGCTTACGGTTTCATATCGTATTTCATCTTCCATATACCCTGCTTTTAATGTTTTCCAAATCATGTCTAGTACCGTTCCATCTGACACATACTTATTGATAACCTTCATAAGTTTCTTGTGAGGTATATTGTCAAAATAACCTTTTATATCAAAATCATAGATATATAGATATCCACTTTCTAATCTAGACA
>ERZ507062.406-NODE-406-length-17550-cov-4.66516_pt1 | contig 17550 bp, 18 predicted proteins | sample MGYA00513786_ERZ507062 | MGnify/ENA metagenome assembly ERZ507062 | reverse complement strand
TCATATATCAATACAAAAGAGGGAATTTATCATGTACAAACCCGGTGACGATAAATTAGAAGTCCGCGAGCTGCTTGTCAAGGCCTTTGCCAGCGCGTGGGAGGCCGGCGACAAGGCCGTTGACCGCGACACCTACATCAATTCCAGCATCAATGTGATCGACTCTCTGCAGGTCGGCCCTGAGATGATCTACGGCGAGGAGGGCCAGGGCCTGCTGGACGATGAGCTCGACCATTTGCCCGATATGCTGCGTGCCGACGGCGCGTGGGTCTACTACGCCGTGCCTGCTGAGAACTATTTTATCCTGACCTGGATGGAGGACGCCGAAAAGGCCGCTGCCAAGGTCAACTCCCTGAAGGACGAGGATGACAGCCTGGCCTGCATCGTGGACCTGACGCAGGAGTGGACGCACACCGAGGCATAAACCGCAAAAACGCCGAGAGGGGAGGGAGAACCGCATGAGCCGCGATACGATACGCCTGCCGCGTGATGCTTACCGACTGCTGCAGACGCTGCGCGCCGCCGGGCACAGTGCCTATGTGGTGGGCGGTTGCGTGCGCGACAGCCTGCTGGGCCGTCTGCCCGGCGACTGGGACATCTGCACCTCCGCCCGGCCTGACCAGCTGCGGGCGATCTTCCATGACCAGCGGCTTATCCTGACCGGCGAAAAGCACGGCACAGTAGCGGTCATCCTGCACGGCAAGCCGTATGAGATCACGACCTACCGGCTGGACGGCAGCTACCGCGACCACCGCCACCCCGACAGCGTGCAGTTTGTGGATGACCTTGCCGCCGACCTTGCGCGGCGGGACTTCACCGTCAACGCCATGGCTTACGCCCCCGGCGAGGGGATCATCGACCTCTACGGTGGCCGCCGTGATCTGGCCGCCGGTATCGTGCGGTGTGTCGGCACACCCGCCGACCGCTTTGCCGAGGACGCGCTGCGCATCCTGCGGGCCCTGCGGTTCACCGCAAAGCTCGGCTTTACGCTGGAGCCTGCTACCGCTGCCGCCGCGCTGGCGGCCCGCGACACCTTGCGCACTGTCAGCGCCGAGCGGCTCTACACCGAGCTGGACGGCCTGCTGCTGGCCCCCGGCGCCGGGAAAACGCTTGCGCAGTACGGCGAGATTCTGGGCGGCGTAGTGCCGGAGATCCTGCCCTGCATCGGCTGCACCCAGCCGGGGCGGTGGCACTGCTACGATGTGTGGCAGCATTCTGCCGCCGCTGTGGCCGCACTTGACCTGCGCGGGCAGGACACCCGCGGCGTGCGGGTGCTGTGCTGGGCCACCTTTTTGCACGACATTGCCAAGCCGCAGTGCCGCACAGTCGGCCCCGATGGCGCGGCGCATTTCAAGGGGCACAACCAGCGGGGGGCGCAGGCTGCCCGCACGATCCTGCGCCGCCTCAAGGCCCCCGCCTACCTCACGGACGGCGCGGTGGGGCTGATCGCCGTCCATGATGCCCCGCTGCCCGCCGACGATGCGGGCATCCTCAAGCTGCTGAACCGCAGCGGGGCGATCTTCCTGCGGCGGCTCTGTGTGCTGAAATACGCCGATCTGGACGCCCACGCCGCGACACCGGAGGTCGCGGCCCGCCGCGCCGAGGTTGAACGCTTTGCCTGCCGCATGGACGAGCTTGCCAAGACCGGCTGCTACACAATGCGTCAGCTGGCCGTCAACGGCGCCGACCTGATGGATGCGGGCATTCCCGCCGGGCCCGGCGTCGGCGCAACACTGCAAACACTGCTTACCGCCGTTATGGAGGGCCGCCTGCCCAACGAGCGGGAGGCCCTGCTGGAGGCTGCAACCGTATGATATGGGGAGTTGGCATAGACCTGTGTGACGCAGACCGCATCGAGAAAAGCCTTGCAAAGCCGAGCTTTCTCGACCATGTGTTTGCACCGGCGGAGCAAGCCCTGCTCTCCGCCCTTGGCGAAAAGCGCCGTGCCGAGACCGCAGCCGCCAATTTTGCGGCCAAGGAGGCCTTTTTGAAGGCTGTCGGCACCGGGCTGGGCGGCTTTTCCCTCTGCGATCTGGCCGTGCTGCGCCGGGAAAGCGGTGCGCCCTATTTTGCGCTGACCGGCCCCGCCGCCGCATGGGCTGCCGAGCAGGGCGTGACCGTTCATCTCAGCCTGACCCATGAGCGCGGTCTGGCAAATGCGATTGTGATTTTGGAGAAAGTATAGGCGCTGTCTATTCTTTCACGGAGGTGACCTATGCCCGGTAAAACCGCGCGCAGCAGCAATCTGGAGCTGCTGCGCATCCTCTGCATGCTGCTCATCATCGGTGACCATCTGACCGGGCAGGGCGGCATTGCGGACTATACCACGCTGCCGTCCTCCTTCGCGTTCTGTCTGATCGGCTGCGGGTCGCGCATCGCCTGCAGCGTGTTCATCCTCATCGGCGGGTGGTTCCTGTGTGAACAGCAGTACAAGACCCGCCGCCCGCTCTCGCTCTGGCTGTCGCTCTGGCTCTACACCGTGCCGGTGACGCTGCTCTGCCGTCTGGGCGGGCTGGATGTCTCCCTCGGCGCACTGCGCTGGGCGCTCTTTCCGGCGTCCACACGGCAGCTGTGGTTCATCTCGGATTATCTGCTGCTGCTGCTCTGCGTGCCGCTGCTGAACCGGCTGCTGCATGGGCTGCCGCGCGCAGCGCATCGCGGCGTGCTGGCGGTGCTGGCCGTGCCGCTGCTCGTCTACCCGACCCTGTTCGCGGAGAACGGCCTTACCGGCGATACCGCCTGGATGTTTTTGTATGAGTATCTGCTCATCGCCTATCTGCGCCGCTATCCGGACAACCGTCTGACGCGGCTTCTGCAGCGCCGCTGCGCTGCGCTGCTCCTCGGGCTGGGGCTGCCGCTCGTCAACACCGCTGTGCGCGCAGTGCTTGAAATGCGCGGCCTGACCGATGGCAAAGCGTTTCAGTACATTGCCTACTACCGCACCGCGCTGGGCGCACTGCCCAACCTGCTGGCCGCACTGGCGCTGTTTTATCTGTTCAAGGGGCTGTCCTTAGGCTCTGTCCGGTGGATCAACGCCCTGTCCGGCACAACGCTCGGCGTCTACATTCTGCACCAGATCCCCGCGTTCCGGGGCTTCCTCTGGAACGGGATCCTGCAGGCGCAGGCGCACCACGGCTCGGTCGGCTACACGCTGTTTGCGGTGGCGGCCGTATTCCTCGGCTGTGCGGCGGTGGATGCTGCCCGCACCGCGCTTGTCATGCGCCCGCTCGAAAAAACAAGGCTGTTCCGCACCCTCTGTGAAAAAGGCGATGCACTCGCCGCAAAAATCACAGCCGATGATTAAAAAGACCTCCCTCTGCTTATACTTTCAGTAACAAGCAAAGGGAGGTCTTTTCTATGGAAGTACACCGCGGAGAGGTTTTTTACGCCGACCTGAGCCCTGTCGTGGGATCGGAGCAGGGGGGCATACGGCCGGTACTTATCATACAGAATGAGATCGGCAACCGGCACAGCCCCACCGTCATTGCAGCCGCCATCACAAGCCGTCAGGACAAAAACCGCCTGCCCACCCACATCAATGTGCGGGCCGACCGCTGCGGTCTGGCAAAGGACAGCATCATCCTGACCGAGCAGATCCGCACGCTAGACAAGCGCCGCCTGCGCGAGCGCGCCGGCTGCATCCCGCCCGATGACATGCGCCGCGTGGATGAGGCGCTGGGCGTCTCCATGGGGCTGGAAAGCGCGGATGTGCATCATGATGGGGGCTATTTTTGAGCACGCCGCGCTGCCGAATACGCCTTTCACGGCAGGAAGTTCGCCGCCACCGGTGCCAGAAGCGCGGTCATGATGCCCGCCACGGCAATCGCCAGCCCGCTCATCGCGCCCTCGATCTCGCCCATCTGCAGGGCCTTGCTCGTGCCGATGGCGTGGGCCGAGGTACCCAGTGCCAGCCCCTTGGCCAGCGGGTCTGTAATATGGCAGACCTTGCACACCGTCTCGCCCAACAGGCTGCCGACGATGCCTGTCAGGATGATGACCGCCCCGGCCAGCGCGGCTGTGCCGCCCAGCGTTTCGGCCACATCCATGCCGATGGCTGTCGTGACCGACTTGGGCAGAAAGCTCACGGCATGGGCGCGCTCAAGCCGCAGCACCCACGCCATGGCCAGCACGCTGCCCAGACTCGTGAGCACGCCCGCCGCGATCGATGCAAAGATGGCGGCCAGATTCTTCTCCAGCAGCTCCCACTTTTCATACAGGGGGATGGCCAGACTGACTGTGGCGGGCATCAGCAGCCAGCTTACGGGCTGGGCGCTGGCCTTGTAATCGGCGTAGGGCACGCCGAAGCAGCTCAAAAACACGATGACGAAGATACTGCCCATCAGCAGGGGATTGAACAGGGCCTTGCCCGTCTTGCGGTTGACCCAGACGCCAGCGGCATAGGCTGCCAGCGTGGCCAGCACGCCCCAGCTGCCGCACTGCTGCAAAAACTCAGCCATTTTTATGCTCCTTTCCGCCTGCGCATTTCTGCGCCACCATGCCGGTGACTGCCATGACCAGCGCCGTGACCGGCACGATGGCCAGCACGGCGGGCAGCAGCAGGTCGATAAGCTGGCTGCCCAGCTCCATAACGCCGGCCGCCGCCGGGACGAACAGCAGCGGGAAGATGCCGGTCAAAAACAGACCCGTCTCCCGCACCTGCTCCAGCTTGAGCAGCCCGGTTTTGAGCGCAGCGACCATCAGCAAAAGGCCATACACACTGGCCGGAATCGGCAGCGGCAGCACCGCCGCCAGTACCTCGCCCGCCAGGCAGAACGCCGTGATGCGGGCAAACTGGAAAATATACTTCACGCAATAACCCTCTTTTACCCAAAATTCGTGTACCATCATACCACGCGCGTCAACATTCGGCAAGTTGTACATTGTATGAAAACCGTCCACATTTTCACACCGCAGTTGTAGGAAACAGCACTTGTAATTTGAAATAAGCTGTGGTATACTAACCGCAAACAAATGAATTTCACTCGAAAAGAGGTTTTGACCATGTCTTTACTGAAAAAACTGGCCGGTCTGGCCGTGGGTGCCGCTGCCTTGGGCGCTGCCGCTTATGTCCTGAAAAACCGTGAGCACGGCGAGGAGTATGAGCATATTGTGGGCCCGGAGGACGAGGTCGAGCCTGAGACCGAGTCTGCCGAGCCCGCCGACGAGGATGCGTCTGCTGTGGCTGATCCTGCCCCCGCTGCCGCACCTGAGGAACCTGCCGCCCCCGCCGAAACGGCACAGCCCGAGGAACCCGCGGAAGTTGAAGAGACCCCCGCCCCGAAGGCTGCCGACTTTGACGCCCCGAATGTGAACCCTGTAGAGTTGGGCCACACGGAGGCCCCCCGCACGGCGGACGGCAAGATCGACCCCACCCAGATCGTTGACCCCGCAGTGGCCGGTGACTGGGAGGAGCAGGGCTGCAAGGGCTGATATACCAAACGCACAAGGCGCATCTTTGTTTATGGCAAAGGTGCGCCTTTTTTGTATTTGTTGCTGCGGGACCGCGCCGCAGCAGGCAGGGGACTGCCCGCCCTACACAAGTGCCACGGCCGTAGGGCGGCCAGTCCTCTGGCCGCCGCACCGCAGCCGCGATTTCCGCGCACAAATGTCCGTGATTTTACTACAAAAGCACTTTACAACTTTAGTGCAGTAAAGTATAATAGAATTTGTATCGGATCAGAGAGGTAGGAATGTTATGGAGATCGAACTCAAGAGCTTTACCCCCGCCGAGCAGGCGACCTTCCGTCTGCGCGCCCTGTATGAGCAGGCCGGCTACCGCAAGTACCGCGCCTCCCGGTTTGAGGAATACGCGCTGTATCAGGAATATCAGCGCTTCCTGCCGGACTCGCAGGTCATCACCTTCACCGATCTGGACGGCAAGCTGCGCGCCATCAAGCCCGATGTGACGCTGTCCATCGCCAAGACGGCGCAGCCCGCCGCAGGGGAGTGCAAGCGCTTTTATTATAATGAGGAGGTCTGCCGCCCCAGCCGGGAGAGCCACACCTTCCAGACCATCCACCAGATGGGTTTGGAGAGCATGGGTGCCGTGGACGCCGATGAACAGGCCGCTGTTGTGCGGCTGGCGCTGCAAAGCCTTGCCGCGCTGGAAGTTCCCACCGTGCTGGAGATCAGCCACATGGGTTATCTGACCGCGCTGCTGGATGCGCTGGCGGTGCCCGCCGAAGCACGAGGCAAAATCCTTGATTTCCTGCGGGCCAAAAACGCCCATGAGCTGCGCACCGCCGCGCTGGATGCCGGGCTGGATGCATCCGCTGCCGAGGCCCTGACCGGACTGCTGGCACTGCACGGCCCCATGGGCGCTACGCTGACCGCCGCGCGCGCCGCCTGCCGGTGCGAGGCCCAGCGCGCCGCCCTAGATGAGCTGCAGGCGCTGCAGAACGCTCTGGGCGAGGCTGGGCGCGGCACCCAGCTGGATCTGAGCATGGCCGATGAGATGGAGTATTACAACGGCCTTGTCTTTACCGGCTATGTGGCGGGCATTCCCCGCGCCGTGCTGAAGGGCGGCCGCTACGATTACCTGATGCAGCGGTTCACGCCGGGGGCCAACGCTATCGGCTTCGCCATCTATCTGGACGAGCTGGAGCGCCTGGCCGCACCGCTGCCCCCCGTGCAGCAGCAGGGCGGCGAAAAAACATGGCTGAACATCGCCCTGCCGAAGGGCCGCCTTGGCGACAAGGCCTACAAGCTGCTGGCGGGCGCGGGCTACAGCGCCACCGAGGATTACAACGACACCCGCAGGCTGGTGGTGGAAAACCCCGATGCCTGCGTGCGGTATTTCCTCGTCAAGCCGAGTGATGTTGCCATTTATGTCGAGCATGGCGCAGCGGACATCGGCATTGTGGGCAAGGACATCCTGACCGAGTCGGGCGCGGATGTCTATGAGCTGCTGGATACCGGCATGGGCAAATGCCGTATGTGCGTGGCCGGTCCCGCCACCTTTGCCGATGACGAAAGCCGCGCACTGCGGGTGGCCACAAAGTTTGTCAACATCGCCCGCAGCCACTATGCGCGCCGCGGCCGTGACATTGATATTATCAAGCTGAACGGCTCGATCGAGCTGGCCCCGATTCTGGGGCTATCCGATGTGATCGTTGACATTGTGGAGACCGGCACGACCCTGAAGGAGAACGACCTGACCGTTATCGAGGAATTTATGCCGATCTCGGCCCGGTTCATCGCCAACAAGGCGAGCTATAAATTCAAATACGCCCAGCTGACCGAGCTGCTGAATAAGATGAAGGAGGCCCTTGCAAGATGATCCGTCTGTATGATTTTGATGAGGTACGCCCCGAGGAGATCCTCAACCGCGACATCCGCGCCGAAGCCGATGTGGAGGCCACCGTTGACGCCATCATCGCCGATGTGCGCGCCCGCGGCGATGCCGCCCTGATCGAATACGCCGCCAAATTTGACCACGCCGAATTGACCGATGTGCAGGTCAGCCAGGCCGAGATCGATGAGGCGTTTGCCGAGCTGGAAAAGACCGACCCGGAGTTTATCACGACCCTGAAGATGGCCGCCGGGAATATCCGCCGCTTCCATGAGCAGCAGCTGCACAAAAATTTCGTAGTCAACGACACCCCCGGCATCGTGCTGGGGCAGAAATACACCCCCATCCAGCGCGCCGGCGTCTATGTGCCGGGCGGCACGGCTGCCTACCCCTCGACCGTTTTGATGGATGTCATCCCCGCCAAGGTCGCGGGCGTCAAGCAGATCGTCATGACGACCCCTGCGGGCAAGGACGGCAAGGTAAACCCCGCCATTCTGGCGGCGGCGGTCATTGCGGGCATTGATTTAATTTTCAAGACGGGCGGCGCACAGGCCGTAGCCGCGCTGGCTTATGGCACCGAGAGTGTACCCGCCGTGGACAAGATCGTTGGCCCCGGCAACATCTATGTTGCCACCGCCAAGCGCAAGGTTTTCGGCAAGGTCGGCATTGATATGATCGCAGGACCGTCTGAAATTCTTGTTCTGGCGGACGGCAGTTGCAACCCCGCATGGGTGGCCGCCGACCTTCTGAGCCAGGCCGAGCATGACAAGCTGGCCAGCCCCGTGCTTGTCACCGACAGCTGGGATCTGGCCAAGGCCGTGCAGGCCGAGCTGGAGGTGCAGATCCCGCAGCTGCCCCGCGCTGCCATCGCCCGCGCGAGCGTGGACACCAACGGCAAGATCATCGTGACCGATGACATGCGCAAAGCCATCGAAGCCGTGAATATCATCGCCCCCGAGCATCTGGAGATCTGCGTGGATGACCCGTTTGCCGTGCTGAACTCGGTGCAGAACGCCGGCAGCATCTTCCTTGGCAAGAATGTACCCGAGGCACTGGGCGACTATTTTGCCGGCCCGAACCACACGCTGCCAACCAGCGGCACAGCGCGTTTTTCCAGCCCTCTGGGCGTAGACGATTTCGTCAAGAAGTCGAGCTTTATCTACTACACCCGCGAGGCTTTGAGCGAGGTGCAGGGACGCATCGCCGATTTTGCCGAGCACGAGGGCCTGCACGCCCACGCCAAGAGTGTGACGATACGGTTTGAGGAATGAGTTTACCGAAGCGAAAATCCAACCGTTTGCCGCAATTTGATTATGGCACAGTCGGCACGTATTTCATCACGATTTGTTCCCGAGATAAAGCAAAAGTTTTCGGCCGTGTCGTAGGGGGCGGCGTCCTCGACGCCCCGCGCACGCTGCCGTCGCCGCACGGTAAAATTGTTATAGCTCAAATTGAAGCCATGGAAAATTTTTACCCGGGTTTGCAAATTGAAAAATTTGTGGTCATGCCGAATCATATCCATTTGATTGTTGCAGTCACGCAAAGCCCGACCGGGGCGTCGAGGACGCCGCCCCCTACAACCGTGCGTGCCAATCAATCCGTTCCGGCATTTGTTTCCACGCTCAAGCGCATGACAAACCGCGCAGCAGACACACAACTGTGGCAGCGCGGGTATTACGACCACATCATCCGCGACCAACTCGACTATGACACCATCTGGCGCTACATCGACGACAACCCCGCCAAATGGCATCTTGACCGGTTTTATATTCCGGAAGGGGAGAAACACCCATGAGCCGTTATTTTACCAAAACCCTCGCATCGCTGGAGCCATATACCCCCGGCGAACAACTCAAAATCGCTGATATTGTCAAGCTCAACGCCAACGAAAACCCGTACCCGCCCGCTCCCGGCGTGGCGGCGGCGGTGGCGGCGGCGGTGCCGGGGCTGCGGCTGTACTCCGATTTGACCAACGGCGACCTGAACGCCGCCATTGCCAGGCACTGGGGCGTCAGGCCGGAGAACATCCTCTGCGGCAACGGCAGCGATGAAAACCTGCTGCTTGCGCTGCGGGCCTTCTGCGATGAGAACACACCGCTGGCCTTTGCCGATGTGACCTACAGCTTTTACACGGTACTGTGTGACCTTTTACATATTCCGCAGCACATTCTCCCGCTGGAGGACGATCTGACCATCGACCTTACCAAATACTGCGGTCTGCATGAAACGATCGTCATCGCCAACCCCAACGCCCCGACCAGCCTGCTGGCCCCGGTCGCGGCCATTGAGGAAGTGCTGAAAACAAACCCAGATAACATTGTGATCGTCGATGAAACCTATGTCGAGTTCGCGCCGGCCGGCTCATCCTGCCTGCCGCTTTTGGACAAATATGACAACCTTGTCATCACCCACACCTTTTCCAAGACCCACAATCTCGCGGGTGCGCGGCTGGGCTTCTGCATCGCGCGGCCGGAGCTGATTGCCGACATGAACCGCGTCAAATTCAGCTACAGCCCCTACAATGTCAATTCGATGACCCAGGCCGCCGGTGTGGCGGCCATCTCCGACGAGGCTTATTTCGCCGATGTAACGGCGAAGGTCATCGCCGAGCGCACCCGCACCACCGCCGAGCTGCGCAGGCGCGGTTTCACCGTGTTCGACTCGTCCACAAACTTCCTGTTTGCCGCAACCGACCGGATGCCCTGCCGGGAGATTTTTGAAAAGCTCCGCGACCGCGGCATCCTGATCCGCCATTTCAACGCCCCGCGCATCTCCGGCTACCTGCGCATCACGATCGGCACCCCCGACCAGATGCAGCGGTTCCTCACCGCGCTGGATGAGATTTTAGAAGGGTAATGTATACAGAGGGGGAAGTATTATGATCGCAATCGTTGACTATGGCGTGGGGAATCTGTTCAGCCTTTCGTCCAGCGTCAAAAGTCTGGGCGCGGAGGTCCGCGTGACCCGCGATGCGGCGGATCTGCGGGCGGCAGATCATATCCTGCTGCCCGGTGTCGGGGCCTTTGCCGATGCAATGGCCAAGCTGGAGGCCACCGGCCTTGTGCCCGTTTTGCGCGAAGAAACGCAAAAAAAGCCGCTGCTCGGCATCTGCCTGGGTATGCAGCTTCTGTTTGAAGAAAGCTATGAGTACGGCGCACACCGCGGCCTTGGGCTTATCCCCGGCGTAGTCTGCCCGCTGGCGGATGATCTGCGCGACCCTGCGCTCAAGGTGCCCCACATCGGCTGGAACGCCTTGGACATTGTGCCCGGGCGCGAGGCCGACCCGCTGTTCAAGTACATCAAAAACGGCGAGTATGTCTATTATGTACACAGCTATTACGCCAAAAACTGCGCTGCATCAACACTAGCGACCAGTGACTACAGCATCCCCGTGACCGGTGCGGTGCGGCAGGGGCTTGTGTACGGCACCCAGTTCCACCCCGAAAAGTCGGGGGACACCGGCCTGCGCCTGCTGAAGGCCTTTGCCGAACTGTAACGACAAACGGAGGAGATCACGATGAAATTATACCCCGCCATTGATCTGCGCGGCGGTCAGGCCGTGCGGCTCTATCAGGGCGATTACGAAAAAATGACCGTCTACAACGCCGACCCCGTGGCGCAGGCGCAGGAATTTATTGACGCAGGTGCGAAATATCTGCATGTTGTAGATCTGGACGGCGCTAAGGACGATACCACCGCAAACCTGCAGACCATCGCCGCCATCGCCAAGCTCGGCAGCTTGAAGATCGAGGTCGGCGGCGGCATCCGGGATGAGGCGCGCATCCGCCGCTATCTTGATCTGGGCGTGGACCGCTGCATCCTCGGCACGATTGCCGTCAAGGATTTCGCTTTTACCCGGGAAATGGCCCAAAAGTACGGCGCACAAATCGCGGTCGGCGTTGATATGCGGGACGGCCTTGTAGCTGTCAACGGCTGGAAGGAGGTCACCCCTGAGCCGGGTGTGGCATTCTGCCGCCGCTGCGCCGAGGCAGGCGTGAAAGCCGTCATTGGCACCGATATTTCCCGGGACGGCACACTGCAGGGAACAAATCTCGACCTGTATCGTGAACTTTTGACAATTCCCGGGCTGGAGGTCACCGCCAGCGGCGGCATTGCCGCCATGGCTGAGCTGGCCGAGCTGCAGGCCATGCACTGCCACGCCGCCATTCTGGGCAAGTCCATTTATACCGGAGCCATCGATCTGGCCAAGGCTGTGCGGCTGTACGAGGGGGAGTGAACGCATGATTACCAAACGTATTATTCCTTGTCTGGATGTAAAAAACGGGCGTGTTGTCAAGGGTGTCAACTTTGCCGGGCTGCAGGATATGGCCGACCCGGTCGAGATGGCGCGGTACTACAACGCTTCCGGTGCAGACGAGCTTGTTTTTTACGATATTACGGCCAGTGTTGAGGGGCGCGGACTCTTCACCGATATTCTGCGCGAGGTCGCAAGCCAGATCTTCATTCCGCTGACCGTCGGCGGCGGCATCAACACGCTGGACGATTTTGACCGGGTGCTGAAATGCGGTGCCGACAAGGTCAGCGTCAACTCCGGCGCCATCCGCAATCCCGGCCTGATCCCCGCTGCAGCCCAAAAATACGGCAACCAGTGTGTCGTGCTCTCCGCTGACATCAAGCGGGTGGACGGCAGATTCATGCTGTTCGCCAAGGGCGGGCGCGAGAACACCGGCATGGATGCCCTTGACTGGCTCGAACAGGGCGTAAAAAACGGTGCGGGGGAGCTGGTCGTAAACTCCATTGACACGGACGGCGTGAAAAACGGCTTTGACCTTGAGCTGCTCGATGCCGTGGCCGCCCGCTGCGCCGTGCCCATCATCGCCTCCGGCGGTGCCGGCAAAAGGGAGGACTTTCTGGAGCTGTTCCGCAACCACCCGGCTGTGGATGCCGGGCTGGCCGCGTCGATTTTCCACACGAAGCAGGTAGAAATCAACGATTTGAAGCGGTATTTGCGGGCGAACGGTGTAGAAATGCGGGTGTGATTCTCCCTTCGCCATGCAGCCACCCGGTAGGGGCCGCACATGTGCGGCCCGCAACATTCCCAAAAGCGTCCTCTTGCGGGAAAGCCGCGGGCCGGGCATGCCCGGCCCCTACTGCATAACTATAGCAAACCTACACTTTACCTCTTGCCAAAACCCACAAAAAGAGGTACACTAAACTATATGACTTTAGGAGTGTCCACCATGGAAATCACCGAAAATTCCAAGACCCTCAAATTTGATGCCAACGGCCTGATCCCCGCCATCGTGCAGGACCATTACACCAAGGAGGTCCTGACCCTTGCCTACATGAACGCCGAAACACTGGCCCTGACGATTGCAGAGGGGCGCACCGTGTTCTGGTCCCGCAGCCGCCGCGAAATCTGGCGCAAGGGCGAGACCTCCGGCAATGTGCAGCAGGTCGTTTCCATCACCGCCGACTGCGACAAGGATGCGCTCGTCATTGATGTCATCAAGAACGGCCCTGCCTGCCACACCGGCGCCGAGAGCTGCTTCTTCAACCCGGTGTATGTCTCCGATGAGCTGAAGCAGTTCACATGGCAGGGCTTGTACGCACTCATCGAGGGCCGCAAGACCACCCCGCAGGAGGGCAGCTATACCACCTATCTGTTCGACAAGGGGCTGGAAAAGATCCTTAAAAAGGTCGGTGAGGAATCCACCGAGGTCATTATCGCAGGCTCTAAGCGCGACAGGGAGGAGACCATCTACGAGATCAGCGACCTTGCTTACCATGTGATGGTGCTGATGATCGAGCTGGGCATTTCTGTGGAGGACATCACCAAAGAGCTGGAAAAACGACATGTGATCGACCATAAGGTCAAGCAGGAAAGGATGCAGTAACCATGGCAGGCGAATACCTGAAAAGCTCTGTGCACGTTCATTCCAAACTGTGCGATGGCAAAAATACCCCCGAGGAGGTCGCAGTCACGGCTTGGAAGGCCGGTCTGCAGACGCTGGGCTTCAGCGGCCACAGCCACACCCCCCACGATCTTGAATATTGCATGACCCAGAGCCGTACCGCCCTGTACAAGGCGCAGATCGCCAAGCTCAAGGAGCGCTACACAGGCAAAATGGATATTCTGTGCGGTCTGGAGTGGGACCTTTACAGCGATGATGACCCGACCCAGTACGACTACTGGATCGGCAGCACCCACTATGTCCGCGGCCCCAAGACCGGCAAGTATTATGAGATTGACTGGCGCGAGGAGGATCTGCGCGCCTGCATTGACGATGATTTTGACGGCGATGCGCTGGCCGTGGTCGAGGCCTATTTTGCCAATGTGGCCAAGGTTGCCGAGAAGAAGCCCACGATCTTGGGCCACTTCGACCTGATCAAGAAGATCAACGGTGACGGCAAGTTCTTTGATGAGAACGACCCCCGCTACACCGCCGCCGCCAACGCCGCGCTGATGACCGCCGCCCGCAACCGCTGCGTGCTGGAGGTCAACACCTCTGCGGTGTATCGCGGCTTCCGCAAGGATTTCTTCCCGTCCGATGCGATCCTGAAGGAGTGGCTGGTGCTCAGCGGCAATGTTGTCATCACCGCCGATGCCCACGATACCAAGGCGCTGACCTTCGGTTTTGAGGCTGTTGCCGCCAAGCTGAAAGAGCTGGGCTACACCAAGGTCCAAGTGCTGGGCAAGGACGGCTTCACCCCCTGCGCACTGTAAAATGTGCTGTTATTTTTGCGCAAATAATTTTTAAAAGAAAATTGCAGGAAGGGGTTGACAACCCCTTCCGTTTTTTGTATAATAATACCTGCATTCTGGCGGCAGCCACTGTGGAGAGGTGTCCGAGTGGTTTATGGAACTGGTCTTGAAAACCAGCGATTCGCGCGAGCGGACCATGGGTTCGAATCCCATCCTCTCCGCCATTTTGTGATAACAAGTGAATATATAAACTCACTTTGACTTGTGGAGTAATACTCAAGAGGTCGAAGAGGCGCCCCTGCTAAGGGCGTAGGGTGGGAAACCGCCGCGAGAGTTCAAATCTCTCTTACTCCGCCAACAAAAACCCGCGTATCTGCGTAAGATATGCGGGTTTTTGGTTTATCTAAGCGCCCGTATACCCCGGCATTTACGACAATCCAGCTTTCCGTTCTTTGTGCAGGCTGCCCAAAATTCTTTGGTTCTTTTGTATTTCCCGCCAAAACTTGCATTACCGGTGGGAATCCGTTATACTTTCTTTATTACGATTATGCGGAGGTGCCTGCAATGCGTTTATTTGATGTGCTGGGTCCTGTTATGACAGGACCGTCCAGCAGCCATACAGCGGGCGCGGTGCGCATTGGCAGCACAGCGCGCCGTCTGCTGGGCGAGCAGCCTGCCGAGGCCGAGATCCTGCTCTATGGCAGCTTTGCCGCCACAGGCCGGGGCCACGGCACGGATCGTGCGCTGGTGGCAGGCCTGCTGGGCATGCAGCCCGATGATGACCGCATCCCCCACAGCTTTGCACTGGCCAAGGAGGCCGGTCTGCACTTTAAGATCAGCACCGCCAACCTGCGGGGTGCGCACCCCAACACGGCCATGCTGCGGCTGGTGGGTGTTTCGGGCCGCAAATTGGAGGTCGTTGGCTCGTCTATCGGCGGCGGGCGGATCAACATCTGCCAGATCGACGGCATCACGACAAACTTCGGCGGCGATCACAACACACTGATCGTCCACAATCAGGACACGCCTGGCCATGTAGCAGCCGTCACCACCTGCCTGAGCAGGCACGGCGTCAACATTGCCACGATGCAGCTCTACCGCTCCGCCGCCGGGGGCTATGCCGTCATGGTTCTGGAATGTGATGAGCCCATCCCCGATGAGATTGCCGGGGAGCTGCGCATTCTGCCGGGCATCGTCAAGGTAACTATATTAAATTTGTAAGGGGGCAGGCAAAATGGCATTTTCCTCCGTTCGGGATATGGTCGAGCTCTGCAAAGAGACCGGCCAGCCGCTCTATGAGGTCATTCTGGAAAGCGACCTGACCGAAAGCGGCCTGACCCGCGCCGAGAGCGAGGCCGAGATGCACCGGCTCTGGTCGGTCATGTGCGCCACCAGCGCCGGCTACTGCAGCACAGACCGCTCGATGAGCGGCTTTGCAGGCGGCGATGCAGCCAAGGTCAGCGAGGCTGCGGCCCGCGGCATACTTTACGCAGACGGCTATTTTGCGGATGTCATGGCCGAGGCGCTGAAAACCGCTGAGTGCAACGCCTGCATGAAGCGCATCGTTGCTGCGCCGACAGCGGGCAGCTGCGGTGTTCTGCCCGCTGTGCTGCTGCCTTTGTGGCGGCGCGGGCTGGCAGATGAGACCGCCATACACCGCGCACTTTACATTGCCGCCGGGTTCGGGCAGGTCGTGGCCGCCCGCGCCACGCTGGCGGGTGCCGAGGGCGGCTGTCAGGCGGAGGTCGGCGCTGCCAGCGCAATGGCTGCCGCCGCACTGGTGGACATCCGGGGCGGCACGGCCGAGCAGTGCGCCGAGGCGTTCGCCATGGCGCTCACAAATCTGGAGGGGCTTGTCTGCGACCCGGTGGCGGGCCTTGTGGAGATACCCTGCATCAAGCGCAATGTCATCGGTGCCATGAACGCCGTCTCCGCCGCCGATATGGCGCTGGCCGGTGTGGTCGGGCATATCCCAGCTGATGAGGTCATCGATGCGATGGCCGAAGTCGGCAACGCGATGAGTCAGGATCTGCGCGAGACCGGCATCGGCGGCCTCGCCGGCACCCCGACCGGCCGCGCCATCTGCGAGATCGTGACGATGAACGGCAGGGAAGAGGAAGCGTAAATCTTCCCCGCAGCAAACGGACGGACATCGACCCGGAAACACTGCGGCCGCCACCACATTATTCTCCGGGCGGCCAATGGCTACCCCTGCAAATATTCCTATTATTATAATAAGGAGAACTGCTTTTTGAAATCAGGTGCTTTGGAGCTTGTGCGCTGACCGGGAGGTCGCGCCATTGCCAAATGCTACGCGTTCCTCCCATACGGATTTTTTACCGCTTACTGTAAAAATTCGGGAGGACACACCCTATGAACCGTGAAAACAAGCGCAAGCAATTTCAGAACGGATATTATAAAAACCACCGCTGTGACGACACCTTTACCTGCAAGCACTGCGGGCGGGTCGTGGTGCCCATCGGGGCGGGCACACAGCACCGCAACCATTGCCCCAACTGCCTTGTCAGCCTGCATCTGGACGATGACCCCGGCGACCGCGCCGCCGACTGCGGCGGACAGATGGAGCCCATCGCCGTCTGGGTACGCAAAAGCGGCGAGTGGGCGCTTATCCACCGCTGCCGTTTATGCGGCAGACTGACCTCAAACCGCATTGCCGCAGATGACAACCCCATGCTGTTGATGAGCATTGCCATGCGTCCGCTCTGCGCACCGCCGTTCCCGCTGGAGCGCATTGAGGAAAGGACCGCCCCTCTGCCATGCTTTCTACGCAACTTCCCGTTTACAAATTCCGACAATGTGGTATACTGAAAGAAAAACTCTGGGAGGATTCCATCCATGAACGATATGCGTTGGGCGTCCATTGACGCCTTTGCCGAGCAAAACCGCGACAATATCCTGCGCGACATCACCCGCCTTGTTGCCGTACCCAGCGTTGAGGGTACGCCGGAGCCGGGCGCACCGTTCGGTGCCGGCCCCCGCGCCGCACTGGACAAGGCGCTGGAGATCGCCGGGGAGCTGGGCCTTGACACCTTCAATGCCGATGGCTACATCGGCTGGGCCGAGACCGGCCGCATCGCCGATGGCCAGAAGTTCCTTGGCACCATCACCCACACCGATGTCGTGCCCGAGGGCAACGGCTGGGACGCCGATCCCTACACCGTCCGCGTGCGGGACGGCTGGCTGCTGGGCCGCGGCGTGGCCGATGACAAGGGCCCGAGCATCCTCTGCCTGTATGCGCTGAAATACCTCAAGGACAGCGGCATTGAGCTGAAATACCCCGTGCGCGCCCTGCTGGGCACCAACGAGGAGACCAACATGCACGATGTAGACTACTACGCCGAGCATTACCCGATGCCCGCCTTCTGCTTTACCCCTGATGCCGAGTTCCCGGTCTGCAACGGCGAGAAGGGCGGCTTCAACGGCGAGCTCGTCAGCCCACGCTTTGAGAACGGCATCATCACCGCCTTTGAGGGCGGCGTGGCCCACAACGCCGTGCCTGACCGCGCAGCCTGCACCGTGCAGGTGGCCGCAGGCGCACTGGTTCCCTGCGAGGGCGTGACCTTTGAGGCAG
>ERZ507062.405-NODE-405-length-17650-cov-4.34345_pt1 | contig 17650 bp, 16 predicted proteins | sample MGYA00513786_ERZ507062 | MGnify/ENA metagenome assembly ERZ507062 | reverse complement strand
GGCAACACATCCAGCTAAGAAAAATAAAACATTCTGAAAGAGTAAAATCAACTGGAAGTTGGTGAAAAAGTAAATTTTATTCTGCGTATACGAAAGTGGAATTTAACTTTTCAGTTCAGCTTCAAAATATATTTGATATGTTTATAAATATAGAACTTGAAAAAAAAAGAAAAATTTGCTAGATTGTAGATGGCTAGAAAAGCGATAAGCCACAAGTACAAAAAAAGGGAACTGCTCCAACAGTTCCCTTTTTTACTGCCTAGGCTGATCAGCTATTTTTTGCATCCGGTTCCATCCAGCCATTTGCAGATATAGTATGATACAATACCTGCTGCGACGGAACTCAGAAAAGCGATAATATACTCCACAAGTACTCACCTCCTTTCCAGAGGTCGAGAGGTAGGCGACCCAATAATGATATCAGAAAGTAGACCACAGGTCCTATGGATAGAGAATGTAATCAAAAAATTTGTGTTATATTTTTGGTGTGAAATGTGCAAAAAATTCATTGATAATATAAAGTAATCTAGTGGCTATTGGCCGTGTGTGCAATGTCATTAAGTAAAGAAATAGCATCTATTCGAGGAAAAAAATGTGATCCTCTTTTTTTATCATAATTGATCATCAGATTCACTATTGAACAAAAATAGGAAAAGCAGCATTCAAAGCATTCGCAATCTGTCTTCGAGTCATTGGATGAGAATTGGAAATATATTTTGCTACTTTCTCCATCATCTGCTTCCCTGTATTTCTATGATTGAATCTGTATTCCTGTTCTTGAAAAAAACAATGGCAGATCTGTCTTTCTTGCACCATGGCATATGCCAATGATATTGTTCTTGATATCACTAAGAATAGTATTCAGCCAATAGAGTCTATGATCATCCTTAGAGTAATCTATCTTTTCATTTACTACTGTGATTCTATCTTTCATGATATTGAATGTTGTTTTACCATCTGTGTTTAATGTCCTGTCTTTTGATAGAACAAGTGCCTGTGTCAGAAAGGCATTTGTTGTTTCACTGCCATCTTTTGGTACTGCTCTCAACTTGATGAACTGAGGATAGTTGCTGTTTCTGCCTGTTGAAAAAGCTATTGAAAAAAGGCTGTTGTTCTGTACCACAGCCCTGATGTCCTGGTTCTTTTGATCTTGATCCGATATATGCTACATCTGCTTCATAGAACATGTTATCCAGTATCTTCTCTGAGTTGCATTCTGTCATTAATACTCTGCATTTTCTGCACAGCAGTAGTGCAGTCTTGTAGTTTACATCCAGCTGAGAACGCATCTCCATTGCATTGACACCTTTGTTGGAAGTGAAGAAGATAAACAAGCCAAGCAGCAGCTTATAAAGATCCAGTTTACAGTCCTGGAAAATTGTTCCCGCAAACAGGCATGACTGATGACCACATTTTGAACAGGTATATACATGATTGCGTGTAGAAATCTTCCTGTAGTGTGTGCAGCCACATTTCTCACAGTAGTAACCGTTAGGATACTTGGCACGGAAAAAGAATTCTTCACAGACCTGATTATTATTTGCATGCTTTTTACTAAATTCAATTATAGATGGTTTTTTATCTTTATATTTAGACATATACTTTTACCTCGCAGTTAAAGTGTATATCCGGTAATATGATTTTACTGTATCAAAAAAACGGACACTAAAGAGATTTCTGAACTTCTTTGAATCAAATGGTCAATTATATTTTTTTAAAACGTAGTAGCAATACTACAATTTTGTCATGCCTGCAAATAAAAATACCATCCAGAAAGTAGTATCTGGATGGTTCGTCATCTCTTAACTTAATGACATTGGGGTTGACCGTTTTTTTAATCTTCATATACAATTTCTGTTCCACAGAAATTCTTTTTGAAATCATCGTTTGTATGATGCAGCAGGATACGATGTGCTTTTAATACTGCTTTTCCATATAACTGTGGGAAAGAGGAAGAAATCGTTTCTTCTGTATTCCAAGGTAATGGATAGCTTTTATGATCTAGATTGATGATATCCAATACATTTGTATTATCGAGCATCATTGCGGTGATTGCATGCGTTCCTTTCATGGCAACATTTTCAATTGCATAAAAGAAATCATGTTTGATTTTATTTGGAGCGAGTACACGCGTATAGAAAGCAACGTCCTGGATTGCACGATTCAAGTGCTTTTCAGAAATGGAGATATGGAAAACATCCATAAACATATTGTGATACATTTCTGCTAGTTGCCTGCAGCAGGATGCATTGATCTTCAGGTATTTATATACATTGTATGATTCTTTACTTCTGCCTCGCTGTGCAAGCATCCATTCATCAATTTCACTTTCCAGCCCAACATGGATTTCTCTTTCATTTTTACCCGTTTCATTGTGCAGTTTACGAGAAACGCCATACACAAGAGGGTGGACTGTAGAATCCAGGCAATAATGACAAAGATAGCCTAGAAAGTAACTTTTTAGATCTTCACTTGCATTGGCATATCTTTCAAAGTAGGATATGACTTCTGTTACTTTATGTACATGCATCATATTTCCATATTTCTTTGTAGAGCCAGGTAAGATGGATGCTCGGTTAAAGAACAATAAGTCAGGACCCTGGGACCCTAAGAAAAACATTTGTCTGTTTTTTACAAGTTTTGCGATTTCTGGCGATGTTCTTAAAACATCTTTTGCCATTTCCACATGTGTTGTAGCAGCTGGCATATTAATTGAGTGACCTTTCAATTTCTTTCATTTTCTCAGCCAATCCATATACCTTTGCAACAGGTAAAGAACATACCGCAATACGAATACCTTTATTCACTGCGACAGTATAGATATGCTCAGCCATCAATGCCTTGTGGAAAGCATCACGATAGGCATTATCTTTCATTTTTAATGTAACAAAGAAACCTTCTTTGTATGGATAATGTGCCAAGCCAGCCTGATCTGCTTCTTCTAAGAAGATTTCACTTCTTTTTTTCATGAGATCAATGTATTTCTGTTTTTCTTTCATGTATGCATCTTTACCTTCTGTAACGATCCATACAAAGTTGCTCATTGCGGCATTAGGAATATTTGACCATGTTGCACGTGCCTTCTTTTCCATGAAGATTTCCGCTTCTCTGACTGCTTCTTTTTTCTGTGCAAGAATCACAGCACCACCACATCTTAAACCATAGGATGTTAAAGCCTTTGAACAAGAGAATTCAACAACGATCATAACATTGTTAGAAATGTCATTGAATGTTTCCATATAATCTCTGCTTGTCGATAACTGATAGGAATAGTCAATATATGCAATATCATTTAATAAAACAACAGAATGTGTTTTAGATACTTCATTCAAGAATGCAATGAGTTCTTTCCATTCTTCTTTTGTCAATGAATAGCCTGTAGGGTTATGACAAGGGTCATTGATGATCATACAGATATGATCTTGTTTCAACATGACTTTTTGAATTGTTTCTTTGACAGAATTTAAATTGAAATGATCTTCTTCAAACATGTGATAGCGTTCAACATTAATGTTATTGACAGAAGCCATCAAAGCATAGTTTCCCCATGCAATATCAGGAATAATCAAAGTATCTCCAGCATCTAAGAATGTCTCAATGGACATACTGACTGCACCACTTCCGCCAGGCGTAGCAATGACTGAATGTGCAAGTTTTACATCTGCATCTTGCTTGACCCATTCATAGACAGCTTTTCTATAATCAGGATTTCCTGAAAAGCTGGAGGCATAGGCAGCCTTTGTACGATGATCAATGGCATCGTAATGATTAAATACTTCATCTAATGCAACGAGCTTTTCATCTTCTCCATAAAGAGATCCAATTGTAGCGTCAATTACATTTTCACTTCCATTTTGTTGTTTGTCTTGTTTCGCTTTTGAAACAATTGAGAACACGTTATCTACGATAGGTGTTTTGTCAGCACTTTTCTTAACAAATGTCATGTTTGCTTCTCCTAAATATAAATACGGACAAATTATAACACTTTCACGTCTATTCGTTGTAGAATTGAATGTATATGACGCAACTTCCAGAGAAATATTTAAATGAAATGAAAAACATATTGAAAGATGAGTTTGATTTATATCTAAATTCTTTCAATGAAGAACATATTACTTCTTTACGAGTAAATGAATCGAAAGTCTCCATCGAAGAGTTTTTAAAGATCTTTCCATATCCATTAGAACAGGTACCATGGTGTCATAATGGATTTTATTATCGTTCCACTGATCCAGTTACAAAACACCCATACTACTATGCTGGTCTTTACTATATACAGGAAGCAAGTGCAATGCTTCCTGCAGAAACGCTTCCTGTAGAAGAAAATGATCGTGTTTTAGATGTATGTGCTGCTCCAGGCGGCAAAAGTACAGAACTAGGTGTGAAATTGAAAGATAGTGGTGTATTGATTTCCAATGACATTTCTTATTCGAGATGTCAGGCACTTTTAAAGAATCTAGAGAGATTTGGAATTCGAAATGCATATGTAACAAGTGAATCTCCAGATAAATTGGAACATTATTTCGATGAATACTTTGATAAAATCTTAATAGATGCGCCTTGCAGCGGGGAAGGAATGTTTCGAAAAGATGCCAGTCTAATTGAAGCATGGAAAGAAAAGGATTCTTCCTGCTATGTACCGATTCAAAAAAGTATTATGCAAAGTGCATTGAAAATGTTAAAACCTGGTGGATATATTGTGTATTCAACATGTACATTTTCTAAGGAAGAAGATGAAGAAATTATTCAGTATGCTTTATCTCTAGATGATTGTTTAGAAGTTATATCACTTCCTTATGTAGATGGCTTTGTACAGAATGCATATGGAACAAAACTGTTTCCACATCGGATTCATGGGGAAGGACATTTTGTTTCTCTTTTAAGAAAAAAAGGAGATAAAAAAGAAAACAGATACTGCAAGGAAACAGTAACATTTGATGAAGGTAATATTCATGCATGTTTTTCTTCTTCTAAGAAACTAGAAATCAAAGATAGAATGTATGCATGTAGAGATACTGGTGTCAATCTAGAGGGTTTAAGAATCATGCGTTCTGGTGTATTGCTTGCGGAAAAGAAAAAAGGACGCATTGAATGCAATGAAATATTGCCAATGTATCTCAAAGCAAAGGAATTGAAAAACTGTATTTCTTTACCTGCGGATGATATCCGTGTAATCAAATACTTAAAGGGTGAAACGATTGATGTGAAAGATCAAGTCTGCAAGGATGGTTTGAATGTGATTTGTGTCGATGGCTTTCCTTTAGGATTTGTGAAGTGCAGTAAGGGGATTTGTAAAAACAAGTATCCAAAAGCATGGATACTGAAGTAGGAGGAATGATGAATCAGTTTAAAGTTATTGCGGCAGATATTGATGGAACACTTTGCATGAAGGGGGAAGATTTGATGCCGCTGACACGCAGTGCAATTAAAAAGCTGCATGCAGAAGGTGTGAAATTTGGTTTAGCAACAGGTAGACCTGTAGATTCTAGAGTATTAAGCTATGCTGAAAAGTGGGATCTTGGTTTTCCGTTTGATTTTGCGATTGGTATGAATGGTGGAGAATTATATGATCTAAAAACGGATACAACAGAAAAATATTATCTGTTAAGCAAAGAAAATATTCGTAAGATTCTAGCATTCTTAATGCCTTATGATATTAATGCTATTGTTTATGTTGATGGATATGAAGAAGTTCGCTGCTTGAAAATGGATGATTTTATGATTTCATCCAAAGCACGCAACAAATCTCATGTTATCGTTGGCGGCATTGATACGCTTGCTGAATTTGATACTGGGAAAGTAGAAGTACAATTCAAAGGTGAAATGAGAGAGGAAATCTTAAAAGTTGTAGAAGCAAATCAGGATCCAGCCTGGATCATGACGCAGACATACTTTGATGAACATCATTGTACATTTGAATTCCAGGATCCAAGAGTCAATAAAGGAGTTGGATTAGAAAAATATTGTGAAAGATATGGCATTTCAATGGAAGATGTATTGGCATTTGGTGATCAGGAAAATGATATTGGATTGATGAAAAGTGCTGGCTATGGAGTTTGCTTAAGCAACGGTGCAGATTTAACAAAATCACTTGCGAAAGCAATTACAGAACATGATGTATTAGATGATGGAGTTGGACATTGGCTGTATGACCATGTCATTGATGGCAAATGACTTATCACGCAGAAGGTGTTGTAGCTTCTTATCCGTATATATTTGATGTGGATGAGAATGATATTGGTACAGTTGTAGCTTTTATCTATGATCAGATGCAAATCATAGATGACAAGAAACAGGAAGTGTTGAATGAACTTTCATCATTGCAGACACAAAAAGATTCAGGATACACGCTTATGGATGACAAAGTTGTCTATATTACAAAAGAAAGCATTCAAGACTATAAGGATCTTGAACATGCAGAAGTTGGAATTCGCAGGCACTTTATAGAAGATTTTATTGAAACAGATGAAGATCTGCATAAAATCGTTCATCCATATCATGCACATACATTAAAAACAGAATTTGTAATTGAAGAGGGATGAGAATCTCTCTTCTTCAGTATTTTGGAGGGTGAATATGAAAGAAAATACACAGCTTATGACCGTTGGAGATTATAAAAAGAAGATTATTCTTTTTACAATTCCATTGTTTATTGGAAATTTATTCCAGCAAATGTATAACACTGCAGACTCATTGATCGTTGGTAACTTCCTTGGACCACAGGCACTAGCCGCAGTAAGTGGCGTTTCTTCGCTGACATTTTTATTTGTAGGTTTCTTCCAGGGATTTTCTACGGGTGCAGGTGTAGTCATTGCACGACTCATTGGAGCCAATAATACGGAAAAAACATCAAAAGCTGTACATACAACAGTATTGCTAGGTGTTATCTTATCGATTTCTATGACATTGCTTGGCTATTTTCTGGCTCCTGAATTATTGAAGCTGATGGGAACACCAGAAGATGTATATCCTTTATCTAAGATTTATTTACAGATCTATTTCTTAGGTTTCTCAGGACTTGTCATGTATAACACATTTACCGGTATATTACAGGCAGCAGGGGATTCCAAACATCCATTGTATTACCTTGTGATTTCTTCTATGATCAATATTGTACTGGATATTGTATTGATTGCGGTATTTAAAATGAATGTAGAAGGTGCAGCAATCGCTACGATTTTCTCTGAAATCTTAACTGCAGTACTGGTCGGATATAGACTGGTTCATACAGAAGGTGCAACACAGTTGCATTTCAATGAATTAAGAATCGATGCAGATTGCTTGAAGCAAATTGTTAAGTTTGGTTTTCCTACTGCATTACAGTCATCCGTCATTGATGTTTCTAATATTTTAATTCAGTCCTATATCAACTCTTTTGGCTCATTGGCAATGGCTGGTATTGGTGCTTCAACAAAGGCAGAAGGATTTATCTTCCTGCCGGTAACTTCTTTCTCTATGGCTATGACAACATATATTTCACAGAATATGGGTGCTGAAGAATATGAAAGAGTCAAGAAAGGAATCCGTTTTGGATATGCTTTATCTTTATCAATCATTGAATCAATGGGTATTATTCTTTTCTTGTTTGCGCCAACGATCATTGCATTCTTTAACAATGATCCACAGGTTGTTGCCTATGGTGTTGGAAGAGCACGTACTTGTGGTCTATTCTTTATGCTTGTTGGATATTCTCATATTGCTTCTGCGGTTTGTAGAGGTCTAGGGAAACCAGCAGCACCAATGGTGATTATGCTTGTATGCTGGTGTGCTGTTAGAGTTGGTGTTTTATTTACAATTGGTCAGCTATTCCATAACATCTTGCTTGCATACTGGATTTATCCAATCACATGGACATTATCTACAATTGTTTTCTATGTATATCTGAAAAATGTGGAGAAGAATGTTTTACCACAAATAAAGTAAATACTGATAAAATATACATAACAAAGGTTTGGTGATAATTATGGCAAAACGTATAACAACGGATACAGAATACTGGCAATTAAAAGATGATTGTGAAAAAGCATATGCTGCAAGTGAAAAAGAAACAGATAAGAAAAGAAGAAAAGAACTTCTTTCTACTGTAAAAGAGAATCAGAAACTATTAGCAGACTATGCAAAAAGAAAGAAGAAAGATACGCTTGCTTTGATAAAGAAAGAAGTCAAACTTGCGAAAATACGTAATAAGACAAAAGCAGATAAACAGATTTTCTTTAATATCAGTGATATTGAATCAAAGTATATTGATTTTACTTCCTTGACAGAAAAAGAAAGAAATAAATTGTCTGTTAAAAAAGAAAGTATGATTGAAATGATGAAGAAGGGAATGTATGTCAAATTAAAAGACGATTCTGGTATTTATCAGGTTAAGCATAGTGATGATTATATGGATGGCATGAATTATCTTTCTACTGCGAGATATTCTGATGTTGCGGTACAGGATATTGCATTGATCATTGATCGTTATTACTACGAGTCAGAACTTTCTAGAACAGGACATAAAGTCCATTAGGATACACAAAAAATGTGTATCCTTTTATATAATTTCAGCAGCAAAAATGCGACTTTCTGTATATAGGATGTAAAAAAGTAATAGGGGATATATTCTGGTTTCAAGGATATGAATGTTATTTTCATGTGGATTAAAGAAATAACTAAAAAAACCACTTCAGAATGAAGTGATTTTCTTGATGGCTGTTATTTTCCTGCAGCTGCATTGATACCAGCAATTCTTCCGTATCTAACAGAAGCACCGATTGCTAGTCCACAGCTTGGATATTCATCTCCAAATAGTCCTGTGAATGCAACTTCACCAGCAGCATATAGACCTTGGATTGGTTGATTATTTTCATCTAATACATGAGAATCTAGATCTGTTACAAGGCCATCAAATGTAACTGTATAAGAGCGACTTAATGGAATTGCATATACTTTACCTTCAATCTTCTGCATGTATTCACTTGGTTTATTGAAATCTTCGTCAACACCTTTATCACAAAGTTCATTGTATCTATTTACAGTTGCTGTAAGTGTCTTTTTATCTACGTTCATTTTTTCCGCAAGCTCTTCAATGGAATCAGCACTGAGTGTAGAGTCAAGTGTTAAGCCATACTGCACTGTTGGATTAGGATCTTCAGCAGTTGCAATATAGAAAGCACCTACAGATCCATCTAATCTAGCAGCTGTTGCTACATGAGACTGATATGTATATTCATTGACAAATCTCTTGCCTTTTTCAGTAACGATCAAACCAGATTCTTCATTGATACCAACACCGCATGTAAAGGAAACAAGTACTTCTTGAACACCATTTGTGAATTCAATCTTTGCACCTGCATCTTTACCTAACTTGATACCATCTCCAACGTTACCAGCAGGTACGCTAGTAGCAACCTTACCCATGCCTAAATGTTCTGTGTATTCTTCACTTTGAGCATAACCACCTGTAGCGATGATTACATTTGGAGCGTTGACTGTAACCGTTGTACCATCTTTTCTAGTACCTTTTGCTCCAGCAATGATGCCATCTTTCATGAGTATTTCATCTGCAGCAGTTTCATAGAAGATTTCTGTATCCGTCTTAGAAAGGGTATCATACATAGGAACAGAGATCTGACCACCAATGCCAGATACCTGACCGCCGCCACCTTGTGTATTCATAACACGCCATGGAGTAATAGATGAATGAATTGGTTCAACATTGATGATATCAACGCCCATATCTTCCAGCCAGTTGACATCAGTTAATGCATGATTTGTAAATTCTTTTAATTTTTTATCATCGATTTTGTCTCCGCCAACTGACTTGTAATAATCAAATAGAGCTTCTGGTGTATCACCTGTAAAACCTTGTTCTTCTTGATACTTTGTGCCAGCTGCAATTAATTTGCCGCCACTTCTTGTTGTAGAACCACCAATGATTCCTTGTTTTTCAAGAATGACAACTTTACTTCCAGCATTGCTTGCTTCAATTGCGGCAGCCATACCGGCAGCACCCGCACCAAGGACAACGACATCTGCATCAACTTCCGTGTCTTTGTTTTCACTTTCCACTTTCACACTCTTTAGTGCTTCACTGTCTCCACCAGCTTGATTTACACAATCAGCCACAGCATTAATGATTGCATTAGATGTGATTGTAGCACCTGTAATAGAGTCGATGCCAAGGGATTGGTTCTTGATGATTTTTTCAGGAATTGCTTCTACAGGTGTTGTTGGCATACCGTAGCCAATACCGTATGTTTCCACCTGTTCGTCAACGTTGATTGCTGAAATCTTTCCTTCAGAGATTTCAACTTCAACTTTCATTGGGCCATTGTGTCCTGTAACTTCAACAGTGTAGGATCCATCTTTCATAGAAGATGTGGATACTTCTTTGCCAGTGGATGAGCAGGCTGTCATACTGAAAACCATGCCCAATGCTAAAAATGATTTGAATGATTGATTCATAATTTTTCCTCCTGTTGAAATTGTAAATGATTCCGTAAATGGACAGTCAATACCATATTTTTGATGACATTTACGTTGATTTGTTTAATATTTCACATGTTATCAGTAAAGTGGTTACATAAAACCGTCTACTTAGGGTATACTTTGAGTATGCAAATCAATGATATATGTCGTAAATACAATCTCTCACGAAAAACAGTACATTTTTATATTAAAAGCGGATTAGTACATCCTCATAAGTCTGAGAATAACTACTATTGTTTTAATGAGCAGAATATGGAAGAAATGGATCTTGTTCTGCGCTTAAGACAGGCAGGCATGTCAATTCAACACATTCGCAATGTGTTGTCATATCCAACATGTGCTAATTTCTTTCTGTATAAGCAGCATGTTTCGTTAAAAAAAGATATGTGCCGTATTCTGAATGAAAAAAAGAATCTTGAAGTGTTGATTGAGAATATTCCACCAAATGGCACATATGAAGATATTATGCACATTCCATCTTCTGCAATGAAAATAAAAGAAATAAGCTTTGATGAAATAGATGCACAATTGACCGCAAGAATGACAGCGATATTTTTATTTACACCATTTATGCATCAGAAGGTAGATGATTATCGACAGTTCTTATGGCAGAAGATCGTTAAAATTACAGAAACTCAGCTGCATTCTTCGTTATATGATATTTCTTCTCATTTATCTCAATTATCTACAGAGCAAGTCTATGCATTATCTACTTCATTAGCAAAGCTATTTGTACAGGTTGAAAATGGCAATGAAGATGAAATGATAGTTTATTTAAAGCAATGTGTTAATGAATTCTGTCAAAATTTAGAAATGCAGGAAATATGGAAAGAAAAATATAATTCTTTTATTGTACCTGCAAGGCATGTTTATGATGAATGTCATAAGACTTTGATCAAAGAATACACACAATCATACAGTATATGCATGGAACATATGAAACATATGATTGATAGAGTGATTGCTTCTTTAGAAAATGAAGAAAAAGATAAACTAATGCAGGTAACAGAAAATAAGTTTGATCTTTCAAATGGATATTACAATGATTTGTTTATTTTATTCTGTATGGAAAACTCTGTATTTCTTTCACCAGCAATAAAAAAAGAGCTGTCACAATGAATACATTGCATTCATTGCGGCAGCTTTTACTGTACGTGATATGGACTTTTTTTATAGCCGGATAAGCGTGTTACAAGTTCTCCATCACTTAATGAACTGAATGGTCCAATTAAACGGTCAAGTTCTTCTAACATTTCTCCAACTGTTTTATTAGCAAATGCTTCCATATGAATTTCTTCAAATAATTCATAAATATTGTGTCTGTCAGTCATTTTGTTTGCCTCCTTTAGAATCATGCGATTAAAATTATATCATGACTAAGACGATTGAAGATATTTATATTACATCAAAACAAGAGATGATTGATGCGGTCAATGCATTAGGTATTCTTCCATTATTTTCAAATACGATCAAAGGATTTTCTATTGAAGAACGTTGTGCAAAAGAAGTGTATTTTTCTTCTTCCGCTGGTATTTGGGAATGGAAAGGACCCGTGATTCAACAGACAAAAAGTGCCTATGGAAAATTCTTTGAGAATAAGGCAGTGTTTGTATCTCCAAAATTCATCAATGATCTTGCAAACTTTAAACGAGATGGCTTTGATTTTGATGCTAGATGTGATGAAGGACTCGTGAGTTATGATACAAAGTACTTGTATGATTTGATTGCTTCTCATTATTCAGTACTTTCTAAACAATTGAAAAGTGAAGGGGGATATGTAAAACCTAGAAAGAATGATCCTGTACAATGGGAAGCAAGAAAAGGTTTTGATACGCAGCTGACAAAACTGCAGAAGCTTGGCTATATCACCACAACAAACTTTGAATATGAAATGGATAAGCGAGGAGAATTCTATGGCTGGGGAATTGCAAGATACGCTACATTTGAGAATGCATTTGGAAAGAAGTTCAGTAATCATGTGTATGACAGAAGTGTAGAAGAATCATATCTGCGTTTATTCAAACAGTTAAAAAAGATCCTTCCACATGTGGAAGATAATGAAATTGAATATTATCTGCATCATTAATGAAAATGGAAAATAGTCATTTTTAATGATTTGTTTAGCATATGAAATAAATAAAATGTATAATTGTAGTATAAATGTAAACGTTATCATTAAGGAGTGAGTATTATGGCTCAAAAGAAAACTACAATACAAAAGAAAACTACTTCCAGGAAGGTTTCTATGCCAAAGGATCCTAGCTTTATCACGGAATATGACCGTTATCTGTTTGGGACAGGTACAGACTATAAAATCTATCAGAAGATGGGCGCGCATAAAGCAAAGCTCAATGGAAAGACAGGTATGCATTTTGCGGTATGGGCACCAAATGCAAAAGCAGTTTCAATTGTCTGTGAAAGAAATAATTGGGATCCTAAAGCAAATTACATGCTTCCTTTAGAGAAGAGTGGTATTTTTGAAGGCTTTATGGAAGGTATGGATTATGGAGAAATCTATAAATACACAATTGAAACACAGACAGGAGATATTTTATACAAGGCAGATCCATATGCATTCTCTGCAGAATTAAGACCTGGCAATGCTTCTAAAACTGCAGATATTTCATCTTATAAATGGAAAGATGCAAAGTGGATGGAAAGTCGTAAAGAACATACTGGCTATGATCAGCCAATGTCTATTTATGAAGTACATTTAGGATCATGGAAAAAGAAAGACGATGGCAGTGAAGATGGATTCATGAACTATCGTGAATATGCAGATGAACTTGTAGAGTATTGCGCATACATGGGATATACACATGTAGAACTGATGGGGATTGCAGAACATCCGTTTGATGGCTCATGGGGATATCAGGTAACTGGATATTATGCACCTACCAGCAGATATGGTGCTCCACAGGATTTTATGTATTTAGTGGATACATTACATAAGCATCATATTGGTGTCATTCTAGACTGGGTGCCTGCACATTTCCCTAAAGATGCATTTGGTTTAGCTGATTTCGATGGTACACCAACATATGAATATGCAGATCCTAGAATGGGTGAACATCCAGACTGGGGTACAAAGATTTTTAACTATTCTAAGAATGAAGTGAAAAACTTCTTGATTGGCAATGCATTGTACTGGTTTGATGAATATCATATTGATGGATTAAGAGTAGATGCGGTTGCTTCTATGTTATATCTTGACTATGGTAGAAAAGATGGTGAATGGATACCAAATAAATATGGTGGCAATGGTAATTTAGATGCCATTGAATTCTTCAAGCATTTAAACAGTGTCATTCGTGGCAGAAAAGATGGAACAATCATTATTGCAGAAGAATCTACCGCATGGCCTAAGATTACAGAAGCACCAGAACACGATGGACTTGGCTTTACATATAAATGGAATATGGGATGGATGCATGATTTCTTAGATTATATGAAATTAGATCCATACTTTAGAAAAGACAATCATAACAAGATGACATTTGGCATGTCTTATGCAACAAGTGAAAAGTTTATTCTTGTATTGTCTCATGATGAAGTTGTGCATTTGAAGTGTTCTATGATCAACAAGATGCCTGGATTACTGGAAGATAAATTCAAGAATCTAAAGGCAGGTTATCTATTTATGTTTGGTCATGCTGGAAAGAAGTTATTGTTTATGGGACAAGACTTTGGACAGGCACATGAATGGAATGAAAAAGTACAGCTCGACTGGTGGGAATGTGATAATCCTCTCAATAAAGACCTGCAGGATTTTGTTAGAGACTTATTACATATCTATAAGAAATTTCCAGCGATGTATGCCCTTGATGATTCGTGGGATGGCTTTGAGTGGGTAAATGCAGATGATAGAGAACGTAGTATTTTCTCCTTTATCAGAAAAGACAGCACTGGAAAGAATGCACTCTTATTTGTGATCAACTTTACACCAGTAGAGAGAGATGACTATATGGTGGGTGTTCCAAATGCAGGTACATATTCACTAGTATTGAATGAACATGGACTTGTCACGGAAAAGAAATCATTGAGAGCGAAGAAGGGCGAATGTGATGGAAAAAAATATCATATTTCTTACCCATTACCAGCATATGGATGTGCTGTATTCAAATTCAACTACAACAAATAAAAAAGATGGCATTCCAAATGGAATGCCATTTATTTTTTGTTTACAACGAAATCTAGTAATGCTTTTGCACCTTCATCAATTCCATGATCACCTTTATCAGGAAGACCAAGACACGTATATACTTCTCCAACAGGAATCTGTTGTTCAAACAGTTTATCAAAAACCTGATCAATTAAAGTGGAACATTCTTTTTGCTTCTGCATTGGTCCAAATGGATTGGCGAAGAATGTTTTTGACAATCCTGTTTCCTGTGTTGTCCCTAATGCAAAACGTTTTCCTTCAATAAATGTAGTTTTTGCTTCTTCTTCATCCTTGAATAGATGCATACCTCTTTGATCTGTATAGTTGTTTGCGTAAATAAAGCAGTCAATATCATGGTCTTGTGTAATGAGTTTGTAGTTTCCTGCAGGAACGACAACTCTTGCATTTTTCTTTTCGGGGTTAAAGAAAATAGAACGATGCAGATCTTTATAGGCAGTTGCTTTTTCTAGATCATCCAGTCTGACAAAGGCACCAATTTCTGTACCTTCTGCTTTTAAACGACCATTTTGATCGATATGAACACTGCCCATATCATCAAATACAGTTTCCTGATGATCAATGATGTCAGATGCAAGATGACTTAGAGCTTCTAGTGTTTCAGATTTACCAGCACCAGAATCACCCATAAACAATAAACCACGCTTTGAACCATCTTTTAAATATAGGTTCACCATTGCACCATGGATTGGCAGCCATCCACGTTTCATCGCAACGAGATTATGCAATGTTAATAATGATTTTTTTGTGTAGCCAAAGTAATCGATTTCTTCACTTGCACTTGTTTTACCAATATAAATATCATTTTCTTCATCATAGTAGAAGACAGTATCTTTTGTGCCATCATGATTACCAAATAATAAGATTGCATCTGGTTTTCTTCCAAGACAATCTTCACTTCTAGCCAGCTGGAATAATCCTGTTGTACCAACACAGCTGGATAGATAGTCTTTGTGGAAATATGCATACACTAATAATTTGCCAATCAGACAAGGAAAACAGAACCAGTCTTCAGAATCGCCATTAAAATCTTCAATTGGATTATGATCATGTTCTTTAAATACATTGGATCGTTTATTTGATTTTGTATGAATGATCAATGGAGTTCTTACCATAATCGTATGAACAAATGCAATGTCTTTGAGTTTTTCATAAGCAGATGGACAATTCCATTCATACTTCTGCATCAGTAAAGATGCATTTGTACCAGCATCCAGCTGCTTATAGACGTTGTCTCTTCTTCCAGTGATCTTTGCTTCTACCGTACGATAGAAGTTTCTTGCGAGTTCATTGATTTCATGATCTAGATTCATGAATGCATTTGTTGCGTAGCTGTCTGCGTTCTGTAAATAAAGAATGGAATAACGATCCAGTGAAGTCCAGTAGCGATAACCTTCAGAAATTACTTCTTCCATAATATCTGGTAATTCTAGATAAGGAATATCTGCGGTTTCTGTATGAATCAAAAGCAGTAAACGTAATGTACCTTTAAGCTTTGTTAATACCTGTTCACGGTCATTGTCTTTCTGATACAAGAATTCTCTTAAGTCTCTACGATGATTTTCTAAATAATCTAAGTATCGATTTAAAAATATATTGAATAGAGGGGAGTCTAGTAATTGGGCGGAAGAAGTTAATGTACCAGAAGTGAAGTTTAAAATCACTTCATTATCATGAAAATAACATTTTTCTTTCATATGAATTTCTCCTTTTTCTAAATTATATGTAAAGGGTTACATTTAAATTATTATACAGTGAAACATAATTTTTTCACAGAATATTCATGTAACAAAAGAAGGGATTTGTATATGGAAAAGAAAATATATGGAAAAATATCGAAAAGAAATGATATGAAGTTTCAATGCATTTCGTTATAATATACGAGAAATATAGGGGAAAAAGATATGACTAGCAACATGAAATATATTAGACAGCTTCCTTCACCTGAAGAATTAAAAGAAGCTTTTCCATTAACAGAAGAAATTATTCGAACAAAACAGAGAAGAGATAAGGAAATTGCAGATGTTTTTACTGGAAAAGATGATCGTTTCTTATTGATCATTGGTCCATGCAGCGCAGATCGTGAAGATGCGGTACTGGAATATATGAATAAACTTGCTGGAGTACAGGAAAAAGTGAAAGACAAGATCTTGATGATTCCTCGTGTATACACAAACAAGCCTCGTACAAAGGGTGTTGGATATAAAGGAATGTTCCATCAGCCAGATCCACATAAAAAAGAAGATATGCTGAAAGGAATCATTGCTATTCGTCAATTGCATTCTGATGTAATTAAACAGACTGGTTTTACATGTGCAGATGAAATGCTTTATCCTGATAACTATGCATATCTTAATGATGTACTTGCCTATGTTGCAATTGGTGCTAGAAGTGTAGAAGATCAGCAGCATCGTATCGTTGCCAGCGGGGTAGATATTCCTTGTGGTATGAAGAATCCTACTGGTGGAGATCTGAGTGTTATGATGAATGCTATTTCTGCAGCACAGGTAAAACAGAAATTTGTATATCGTGGATGGGAAGTGGAAACAGAAGGCAATCCATTAGCACATGTCATTATGAGAGGATATGTGGATCGTTATAATCATTCTCATTCTAACTATCATTATGAAGATCTGATGGAAGTAAAATCTTTATATCATCAGTTTAATCTTGAAAATCCTGCAGTTATTGTTGACTGTAATCATAACAATTCCGGCAAGAAATTTATGGAACAGATTCGTATTGCAAAGGATGTCATTCATTCTATGAAATGCAGTGAGGAAATTCGTGAACTTGTCAAAGGTGTCATGATTGAAAGTTATCTTGTTGATGGTGCACAAAAACCTGAAGAAACAGTGTATGGAAAATCCATTACAGATCCATGTCTAGGATGGGAAAAAACTGAACAGCTGATCTATGAATTAGCAGAAGAATTATAAAAAGGCTATATTAGCAAAACGGTGAATTCAAGAAATAGAATAAATGAAAAGATCATCT
>ERZ507062.372-NODE-372-length-19061-cov-3.47527_pt1 | contig 19061 bp, 14 predicted proteins | sample MGYA00513786_ERZ507062 | MGnify/ENA metagenome assembly ERZ507062 | reverse complement strand
GCAATGAACTTCGGGTCTTCCCCGCCATCGATCATCCGGGCAAGCCAATACAAAGCCGCATCAGGGTCAGAACCACGCATCGACTTGATAAACGCCGATATCACGTCGTAGTGCATGTCCTGCTTCTTGTCGTAGGGAAGTGTGCGGTGAGGAACCGCCGTACGCACCATTTCCTCGGTGATAGCCTGGGCTTTTTGAGCACGAGCCAAGTCGGAGGCAAGCGATAAGGTGTTCAGGCAACTGCGCGCATCGCCGCCGGCCAAAAGCAGCAATGCTTTGCGGGCATCTTCATCAAGCGAGAAATCTCCCCTCAAGCCTCGGCTGCTTTCCAAGGCATGGTCCAAAATGGCGGAAAGAGCATCGTCGCTGAGCCTATGGAGCTCGACAATGCGCGATCGGGATATCAAGGCCGAATTCACTTCAAAAAAGGGGTTTTCCGTTGTGGCCCCAATCAAAACCACCACACCGTCTTCAACCGCATGAAGCAAGGCATCTTGTTGCGCGCGATTGAAGCGATGAATCTCATCAACAAATAGAATGGTGCGAATGCCTCGATTTATCAGGCGCTTGTCGGCATCTGAGATCTCGCGGCGCAGATCGGCAACCGTGCCACCAATAGCCGAAACCTCAACAAAATGGGCGTGGGTGGTCTCGGCTATAACGTGGGCAATGGATGTTTTCCCCGTTCCAGCAGGGCCATACAGGATAACGGAGGAAAGCGTGTCAGCTTCGATAGCGCTACGCAGCCATGTTCCTTTGCCTAACGCATCTTCTTGACCGATAAGGTCGTCGAGCGTTTGCGGACGCATACGCACTGCCAAAGGAGCATTTGCTACACGTTTGCTGTTTTCTATGTCTGTGAAAAGTGTGTCCATGAGTTGACCTTAACACGGGCGCTGGAAGAACCGCGCCCAGCGAACCAAACCCCATACCGATCACGCAGAAAGACTTTGCGCGTAGGCTGAAAGAACAGCCTGTTCCAGCACTTCCCTATCCTGCTCCGTAAAGGTATATTCCACCGTTTGCGGCTGAGATGCATCTGCGACGCTTTCCTGCTCCACGCGGACAAACGTAGCCGTAACCCGAGGACTTCCCTGGGCCATAAGCGCCAGCGCATAGCATTGAGCTTGAAGAAGATGTTTACCGAACACCCGTGCGGCAGATTCGTCGGGCGAGCCCCCCGTCTTGTAATCAACCAAGAAGGCAGAACCATCCTCATCAAACGAAACCGCATCGATTTCGCCTTCCAGGTATACCGCATTCGAGGCAACACCCAAACACACCATGAACGGCACTTCGGCCCGAGGGACGCCCTTGGCCACCAACGCACGAGCGATATCGCTTGCAAACCACCTATCGAGCGCAACACCCAGTCGCAACTCCTGGCGATGAGGTTAACCCCTGAGCGCGCACCTGGGCAGCAACCACCTCGGCTGTGGGACGCTTCAGCTCGAACCCGTCGAATTGAGCGATGGCGCGCTGCGCCAAACGATGAAATGCCGTACCTAGCGCTGTGGCATTTTCCTCAAAGAAAGCCTGGTCAACCTCGAACATGGGCGACTTGGCTGCTTCATCGGGATCTGGATTCCAATGGGAGGCATCGCCAATCGAAGAGTATGAGAACACCTCTTCTCGAGAAGCATGATATGGCTGGCAATACGGCGCAGATGGCAAGGGAGACGCGGGGATAGTAAACGGCTTCCCTTCCTCGACAACACGCTCCACCCGTTCGGCAGGGGTATCAAGTACCGTCAGCTCAAAATCCATAGGCGCGCTTCCACCGTAATCGAGCTTCTGCATCGGGGCGTTTGCCGAAGCTTCCCACTGAAGCGCCTCATGCAGATCGTCAAGAATGCCTTTGCCTTCGTATGAAAAGTTTTTATTACCCGAATGCGCCACACCGATGAACAACGACCTGCTGGCACGAGTCAGGGCAACGTATAGCAAACGGCGGGCCTCGGACAGCTCCTGCGTGGCAACATAGCCTTTCAGGGAAAGCATCAGATCCTGATAAGTTGACGCCTGCATTATATCGGCGCCCGGCTCATCGCTCTGCTCTATAAACTCATGGAGGCCTTGGATGGTTTTGCGAACCGAACGCAGCATCGGCGAATCGATCCCAACATAGGTTGACGCCGCAATGTTTTCGGCAACCAAGCTTTCAGCCTTTCCCGAAAGGCGTAGATCGGCCAAGGCAACATGGGGAAATTCAAGACCTTTGCTCGCATGAACCGTCATTATTCGCACAAAATTCGAGCTGCTGGCAGAAAGCGTTCCAGGGGCAAGCTTCAACGTGGCCAAGTCGCTCTCAAAGCGATCCGCCGTTCGGGCAAGCCCCAGCCCCAATTTCTCAACATCCTCCAACATTCGCAGCGCCTTGCCAAGGTTACCCACAATGGCCTGACCCTGAGCCTGCTCGCCTTCAAGGCGAATGAGCCACCCGCTCGAACGCAGCAAGGTGCGTACCCCTGCCGCCACACCGAAGCGGCGGACCGAATCAAACGCCGCATCGAGGCAGATGTGGGCAAAGTCGATTTGGTCCTCTTGCTCGGGAGCAAGACTCGTAAGCCCCTTTTCGTCCTTCCAGGCAGCAAATCCGTCAGCCAGAGTCCTGCGAAACCTACGGCCCTGACGGCTGGTTCCTGTAGCCAAGTGAAGCAAGGCGTCATCGCCCAAAGCGAACAGGGGCGAAGTGAGCACCGCGTAGAGAGCCTCGTTATCGGTGCAGCTCGAAAACAGACGCACCACAGAAGCAACCAACTTAACTTCCTGGGAATTCGAGAACGTAGACCCCCCGGCAACCAGGCAATCAAAGCCCGCATCGCGCAAAGCCTGCGCATATACACCAACATTTGACATGTTTCCTAAAAGCAAAACCATGTCAGAAGGCGAAGCTGGATTGCTTGGGTCGTCGCGCAAGCCGGCAAAATGCTCGGCAATGCGACGAGCGCACGCAAGGCGTCCCGCCCCTAGACCAGGACCCCCCACCTTACAATCAAATAGGGCCATGGAAACACGGGGGCGCATCTCAAAGAGCGGATCCTCTTGGTTATTCACTGCTCCCTTAGGTGCCAACGAAAGGAATCGATTGCCAAATACCTGTGGCTGCGAAAATACCTTGTCCACAAAGGAAAGCACATCGGCGTGACTTCTGAAATTGTCGGGAAGGCTCACAAACTGAGCCTCGGGGCACTCCGCTTCAAGGCTTTCGCGATAGCCGAAAAAGACGTTTACGTCGGCACCGCGAAAACGGTAGATGCTCTGCTGAGCATCACCAACCGTGCACACGTTGGAAAGCCCAGGCTGAGCAAGCGCGCGCACCAAGGCAACCTGGAGCTCGTCGGTATCCTGGAACTCATCGATCATGATGATCTTAAACTGGCGTCGGTAGGCATCGGCAATTTCAGGATAATCAGCCAACGCATGATATGCCATGCGAAGAAGATCGACGTTGTCGATATTTGCAGCACCCTTCAGGCGCTGATATTCTTCATCGACAGCACGAGCTACACGCAGCAACGCCTGGACATCGCAAGCCGAAAAAGCCGCTTCCACCTGACCTGCAGCAAATGCATAAGCGTCACGGTACTCCGCAAAAAAGGTAGGATCGCTTTCCTTCACACGATATTTGGGGCTGGTTTTAGGGAATGAGAAGAAAGCCTCGACAAAACGAGCAGCCTCGAAATCAGGATCCGAAAACGAGGTGCAGCCGCCGTACTCCAGAAGGTACTCATTGGCCATTTCCAAGGCCGCTGCTGCCGCTTCATGATTTTTAGCATCAGTCTTTCCCTGCTTGGGCAAACCCTCAAGGCAGGAGACAAACATCTCCCCCAGTTCGACCATCTGACGCATGAGCGCCGAAGGATCCCCTTCCACCTCAGGAACCACAACGGCGTCAAAGCCCCCTGGCAAAGCAAGGGCGCGCGAAGTGATCTTGTGAACCCAGGCTTCGATACTGGACGAAGCAGCGCCCTGAGAATAAACGTCGAGAGAGCCCACAAAGCTCTTCAATGCCGCATCATTACCACCCTGGATCCGTTTGATAATGATATCAAACGCCTCATCGTAATAGCACTTGGATTCCGTTTCCGAGATTACTGAAAAAGCAGGGTCTATACCAAGCTCAAGAGCGTGTTCGCGAAGCACTCGAGAGCACATTCCATGAATAGTGGAAATCCACGCATCATCGACCTTCAACGCCTCTTCGACCAAGCCCATGCCCGCAAGCTGGCGCTTAATACGGGACTTCAGCTCAGCTGCCGCTTTCTTGGTAAAGGTAATTGCCATAACCTGGTCGATGCTCTGCAAGGGCGAGGCATCAGGGCCGCCCTCTGAAAGCGCGTAGGCTATGCGCTGGGTTAGCGTAAAGGTTTTGCCGCTGCCCGCACCAGCAGAAACCATAAGCGGCTTATCCAGGGTCGTGATAATCTGACGCTGGCCAGGAGTGCAGGTATCAAGATTCACGAGAGCCTCTTTTCGCAGTAGCGGACCGGACAATACGTACATGAAGATTCGCAGAGAGGATTGGGGGCAATATTGCCTTCCAGAAGATCGGCAATGCGCTTGCCCACTTCTTGTTCGACCATGTCAAGATACGATTCAAAGTTCATGTTCACGCCACAAGCACTCCGCGCAAACCCCGTAACATCAAGCAGGGACGAATCAAACGAACCGGCAATGGACCCAGCCGGCTCTTGAGCCCTATAGCTCAGGTACAAGGCGCCGACAGGGCGCGCAGAATCAATAATGCGGCGCAGCGCCTGCGCATAAACAAGCGTCTGGATCTTAGGCGGAATATGGAACTCCTCCTGTTCGTCGGGATCGAACCCCGCATCATGCCCCAAAACGCCACCTTTATAGTCAATCACCGCATAATGACCGTGCTCGGCATCGATATCAACCCTGTCAACGCGGCCCATGAGGCGCACGCCCGCATAATCAACGCCTTCGCCAGGCTCAATTGACAGCTCAAACTGCCAAGGGGTAAATCGGGGCAGCATACGAGCTTGAACGTTAAGATTGCCAATCAACGTTTGCTTCAATCGATTCGCCTGAGCATGCTCCGCGGACGAAAGAGGAAGGTAGCGCACACCTTCAGCTTGCACCTGCTTGGCAAGCTCTTCATCGAATACGCGACTCAAGCAAAGTTGAGCCTGTTCCAGATTTCCAGGAGTAACGCGTTTGGCGGAGATATCTTGCTCCAGACAACGGTAGAACGATTCCCAAACCGAATGCACGAAAACGCCTTGCTCCAAAGGCCCGAACAATTCGTCGGGCGCTTCAGGGCGCAAACGCCTTGCCGTATACCAGCGATATGGGCAATTCACGTATTCCTCTATCGCAGAGGGAGAAAGCACAACGGTAGCTGGATCGTCGGGGGCCCGAAACAGAGAAAGCAACGGTTTGGAAGATTCGCCCACGATGCCTGGCGCAAAAGCCGGTATCACGATGGAATCGGGCTTTTCGCCACCCGCCTGGTAATTCGACGCGTAAGTGTTGCGCGAACCGCCTTCATCGCGGGTGGCAACAACATCATGCAGGTGCTGAGGTATTCCGAAGCTGTCAAGCTCCTCATCCCCCTCCCGCAGGCACTCGCAGAACTCGTCAAGCACAAAAGAAGGGTATACATCTTCGTCGCCGCCAGCATTCAACACGCGCTCACACGCAAAGTACCTTGTTGCACACCCCTTCACGCGCTCAAAAGCAAAACGCGCATCCTGCAGAGAATGGCGAGGCACCTGAATACCGAGCTTCTCTTCAAGCGTAACCAATGCATTATGCGATTCACCTGCAGAAATGTAGCGCGCATCCAAATCGCAACGAACGACAACGTCGAAACGGCTCTGCACAGAAAGCGAAGATGCTTGCGAAGCGTCCAACACCACAACCCTATTGCCGCCAGAGCCGCACGTGCGTGAAACGTCAACTGCAAGCGAAGACAACGCAAACGCGAACGCCTCGGGGCCTATCTCCCAACGACGGGCGGCTTCGTACACACCGCGCAAGGCCACAATGGCAATTTGCTGCTCGAAAACGGAAGCCGCATCAAGCCCGCGCAGCTCTTCCGACAGGTCGATGAATCTGTCGAGCAAAAGCGAAGCATCGGCATCGGCCACCAATTCCTCGAACAAATCGTAGGTTTCCGTGACCAGATGCATCATGGCCTGAAGTTCTTCGAAAGAAAGCGCCCTGTCTCCACGAACCGAAGCATCGATTTTGGCAGCAGCCTGAACAGAAATGCCGGAAAAAGGAGACGACGCGAAATCCATCAAAGCGCGCGGATCGTGACGATCGCCAAGAATGAACTCACGAATTGCAAGGTAGGCACGACCAAAATGCGTTTCCGCAAAAGGCTTTCGCGCCCGAAGAACGCATTCGCATCCGTGAGCAGAAAGCGCTTCGGACAGCGTTTCATACACCGAACAAGGGCGCGAAGTAACCACTAAGACGCTCCCTGCCCTCCCTTTAGCAGACAACGCTTCGCAAGCCTGGCGAACATAGCTGGATATGAGCGCGTTTTCCGCGGATGGGCCTGAAGCAAAAAGGAACTGAGGCTGCACGCCTTCCGTCAAACCGGTGATGCAACCAGCACCATCGCCAAGGGCGGCACAGGGTATCCCTGCCCTTTCAGTGAACTGGGCAAAGCATGGAGGCAGCTCCACCCCTTCAGCCAGCGTAAAGGAAATTTCCCAGTTGACACCCAAAAGCGCATTAAGGGCATCGCCCTGTTCGATAAATCCGCGTCGCAGCAGAGCAGCCCGATACGGCTCCACTAAAGCAAGAATGCTGCGTTCTTGCGCCGAAAGAGCAGCTGGCGGATTGCAGACTACCGCTTCAAGGGCGTCAAAGCCAATTGCCTCAGAAAAGAAACGACACACAAGAGCAATACCACCATCGGTAAGCTCAAGCGCCCCAGCCCCAGAGGATTGCTCGAGCAAAGAGCGAACGGCAAAAGAACGGTCAAGCGAAGAGACCAGTGTACGGCCATCGCCATACAGCTCCCAAGCATCAGCAAGCCATGCGGCAAGCGTGGTTGCCTCAACACCGAAGCAAGCGCCCTGACCCTTAGCAGCAAGCTGCTTCCTGTACGAAAGAGCTTGATCGTGGGTGTTGAAGATAACTACATTCCTTGTCACTGAACATTCCTCTATATTTGGTGGCCATTGTGGGTTTTCGAATACTGCAACACGTTGTGTGTCAAGACTTTTTCTTTATCACGATATACCTATACTGAAGTTAGCCGATCCCGTGTCTGCGATGGACCGATGACATTTAATTGGGAGCCTCAGATTGCGTGTGGAATGGAGATTCGCATCTGTTGATGCGAAAGCCAGGAACCAAGCTGCGGGCACCCACCTAGCTAGGTGGGTTCATCCAATTAGCGGGGTCGGTTTTTCTATGCCAAAATTCGCTGTCTTCACCAGCAATTGCTCCGAAAACCTGCTTCTTTTGGAAGCACAAACCCCAAGGTCAACCTTTACCCGCAGATCAACCTCGGGGCGAATGCTTAATGAACCGCGCCGTAAACATAGCCCCATCCATGAGAAGAGAGCGATGAATTTATCTGGCCGCAAAGACGATCTCGGGTGTAGAGACCAGGAGGCAACAGGTTAAGAACCTCCATGAGCTCGCTGTTGAGTCCGTAAGCCTCACCCTCCAACACCACTTCAAGCCTCATATAATCCTCACGGCCGATAAACAGCCTGTCGATAAATTCCTGGAGCACACCGTAGTCGGAGCTTTTTTCTCGTGCCACGCTTCCCTCTTTCTATAGCAATAACGCAAGCAACAGAACGCTACTGCGGCGCCACAACATCGCCGCCACCAACCGTTGCAAGTAAAGCGCCCGTATAAGCCGGGGTGGCGGCACCCGATGCTCGAAGGAATTGAACTCCCTGAGCACGAAGGCGTACTGCAAGCTCTACCACTGCATCGGCAGTGGGGTACGGGTTTTCGTCGGTAGGCTCAAACTGGCGCCTGTCTTTGCGGCGAACCGAAGCATCCACGAGCAGGGGCTTATCCGTAGCCGAAGCCATCTCCTTGGCAAAGCCAACCAAAACATGCGCAGGGGCATCTGAGACTATGCCGATAACATCAGCGCCATACTCGTCACACAAGGCAACTCCCTCGGACAAGGTACGGCAACCAGGAAACATGCCTTCCCCATTCGGCGCCAAGCTGATAAACACAGGGCCATCGTATACCGCACGAGCACCCATAAGCGCACACTGGGCGTCATCAAGGCTCTTGAATCCTGTGAGATACAGCGCATCAAAGGGGTACTGGGTCAGTGCCAAAACGGCATCGTGATACTGTTTCTTAGACTGCTTAAGGGAAACGGCGGAAGTTGGGTCGAGCGGCAAGCCGGTAGGGCCAATTGCCGCAATAAGATGCTGCGGAGAGAACTGGGCTGCGGTTTCATAGGCGATGCGCGCCATATCGTCAGAGCGCCCCTCGAAACGAGCATATGCAAGACGCGCTTCAGTGATTCCCTCTGTGGGGGTGACAAAGCAAGGCACGTCGATAGATTTCTCGAGCTTAAAAGCCTCTTCGATAAGCTCAGGCTCGCACAAAACCACATATTCACGATCAGAAGGTTCAAAACCTTGAGAAGCAAGTTGGTAATCAAGCGGAGTCGAAAGGACAAGCATATCCTTGTTGAAACGCATTTGAATATCAGGCATAGCATCCCTTTCATTGCAACTGTGGTAAAGTAATCAACTCATTATATAGGGTTACGACAAGCGTTGTGGCCAACCAGGTACCCACTAATGCATTTACGCCCTCAATGCTTCCAGAAACACACAGATTTCTATATTTGTATGGAATCAGGAATATCTCCTCTGCGCTCAATCTGCATCGCCAAGAAAACCGCCCCTCTTTATTCAATAAAATGAAGAAAATGAGGAGAAATAGCGCTTGAACCCGTTCAAGGTGCCTTTTTTGCACGTTCACCGTGGAAATCATTCATAAAGGGTTGGCAATTTAGGTCAGAGATCCTATTATTCGAATCAGCAAATGTGGTCCCCTCCCAATTTGCAACTGCTTTTCCCCAAAAAGCAGTCGGTGCTAGATCCCCAAATAATAGGCACCGAAACTCCCTCCTTGTGGGCCTGACGAGATCCCCTCTCGCAGGCCCCTCCTCTTTTCTGGAGCTTTTTATCCTAATTCGCCCACCTACGCAAGTTATTCACGCAGTTTGGCACCTGCGAATCTGTCTTTCATAATAAAAAAGCCGCCCAAAGGCGGCTTTTCGTTAAAAACACCTATTAAATTTATCCGTGCAGCTTCTTGTAAAGACGGTTGTTGGTGTCGAGCCAGCTTTCGATGGTACCCGTGTCATAGCCGTCCTCCGGATCGATAACCAGGGCATACATTTCTTCTTCTTTAAGCACCGCATCAAGCGCATCGGTGAGCTGGATCTCTCCACCAGCACCAGGCTTAACTTCTGCTAGCAACTCCATAACACGCGGGGAAAGAAGATAACGGCCAAACACAGCCAAGTTAGAGGGAGCTTCTTCAACTGCAGGCTTCTCGACGAGCGAAGACACTTTCCATACTTCATCGCTCAATGCGTCTCCCGCAATGACACCGAAGCGATCCACTTCTTCCTTGGCAACGGGAAGAACCGCAATAACGCTTGCGCCATTATGAGCGTCAGAGACTTCCTTCATCTTAATGAGCATTTGATTGTCGGGAACAAGCACATCTCCCAAAAGCACAAAGAAGGGCTCGCCCTCGATACGGTCGGCTGCACAGTGAACCGCGTGGCCCAAGCCCAGGGGCTCATCCTGATATACGTAGCTTACATTCAGATTACCCGCATGAGCCACCTTGTCCGCGTACTTGTCCTTACCACGGCTGCGAAGCTCTGCCTCAAGGGCAGGATTAGGCGTGAAGTGCTCTTCAATGGACTTTTTGTCATGGCTGTTGATGATGATTACCTCGTCGGCGGCGGATGCCAAACCCTCTTCAACAACGTATTGGATAACCGGACGGTCTACCACAAGAAGCATTTCCTTGGGTTGAGCCTTCGTAGCGGGCAGAAAGCGGCTGCCCAAACCAGCAGCAGGAATGAGTGCTTTCATGAATCCTCCTGATCGATGTTCAAACGTATAGATTTTAGCAAATGAAAACAAAGATGGCTGGATAGTTGTCTATCCAGCCAAATTGAGAAAAAGAGAGCTATTTGAAAGAGACGCGACTATACCAATAGCATCGCCATAGTGGGGATCGTCCCCATCGACATAATGGTGGTAAGGAAGGTACCTTGACTCATACTCTCAACATCGCCATCAGCATCAATGCACATCATGGTGCCACTCGATGCAGCAGGCATAGCCGTGATGAGTACGATGGTCCCAAGCAGAAGTTGATCATCCAAGAAGTAGCCAAACACGAAGTAGCAAGCGAGAGGCATAACCACCAAGCGCGCTACGCTGGCAATAAGCGCACGCCAGTTCTTGAACGCCTCGAGGATAGAGCTTTTAGCGATAGCGGAACCCAGAACAAACATTGCGCCGGGAAGCGTGAATTGCCCGATGGTGGTGAGGGTATGCGCCGGAACACCAGAATCTGTAACGTTGCCGAGTACCAGCACAACCGAAACCAGACAGGAGATCATACAGGGGCTTATCAGAGAAATACCCAACTTCTTCAAGCGTGCCTTCAGGGAAACCATTTCCCCATCCTTCTTGTTCGCAAGTAGCATTACCCCGATAGTCCACGTGGCAAGAGTGGAGGGAATATTGAAGATGGCGCCGTACACCACCGCTTCGGAGCCGAAAATAACATCCAGCAAAGGAAAACCGATTACCGACACGTTGCTGAATACCATCAGATATTCAAGCGTACCGCGTGTGCGATCGTCGGAAGAGACAAAATGCCCAATAACGATTGCGATCAACGTTACAAATAAATAGGTGATGGAGCCCCATTCGATAATCTCCAGCACCATATCGAGGCTGGGAAATGCGGTGCTGTTGAGTACCGCAGCCACAATCATGCAAGGCATAGTAACGTTCAGCACCAGGAAAGAAAGCTTGGCGTCAAATTCGTCGGTCATCACGCCCTTCTTACGGCAGCCGAAACCAACTGCAATCATCGCGAAAAGAAGCGCCATCTGAGCAGCTGCCGTCTCGAATATTTCCATCATGCCATCCTTGCTGTTCCATGCGTGCCCATTTAAGGGCCCAATCGTTAATGCGTAAAGAACTATAGGAATCAAGGGCATAACCCTCAATTGTTTTAGGTCCAATTCAGGGTTATTGCAGGTATGGTTTTGCATGGTTTAGACTGTTTATCATGCAAGATTTGAATAATTAAGCTGAGGTATTCCGATGAACCTTTCCCACCTGCATTATTTCAGGGAGCTGGCACAGGTGCAGCACTACACCAAAGCGGCTCACAACCTGTTTATTTCGCAGCCAACGCTCTCTCATTCAATCGCAGCTCTGGAAGACGAACTTGACGTGAAGCTCTTCGAGAAAGACGGACGAACGGTCAGGCTGACCGATGATGGCGCCCTGTTCGCCCAGTATGTCGAAAAATCGCTTGATGCCCTAGAAGACGGAATCGGCGAACTCGAAAAGCGCAGGGGGCGCCTGTCTGGAACAGTGCGCCTTGGGGCAATTCATTCGGTTCGCTCAGCTTTCCTCCCTGAAGCGGTGTTAGCCTATCGCCGCACCCACGGAAATCTTGTTGAATTGAAAATAGATCAGGGCTCAACGAAAGAATTGCTGGAATACCTCCATGCCGGTGAAAACGACCTCGCTATTACTTCAGAGGTCAAAGCCGATGGCTTCGTGTTCACGCCACTCTTCCGCCAAAGGCTGGTTGTCATCGTCCATGAGGGCCACCCGTTCGCTTCCCGCAGCAGCATCAGCGTTAGCGAGCTTGCCGATATGCCGGTGTATACCTACCGAGAAGACATCATCGTGGGCACAGAAGTAAGCAATTTTCTGGAAAATCACGGACTCGACCTTAGCAAGATGAGCCTGAACCGAGATTCCGACGATGAGGTGATTCTAGGCGGTATCGTTTCACGCGCTCCCGTGGTAGGCTTGGCACTCGACTCTTCTGGGCTGTACCCGTTCCATAATCTGAAGCTCATCCCACTCGAAGAGCCAGAAGCCCAGGCAATCCATCCCATCGGTGTGCTGAGGCTTGCGGGCAAACGATTCAACCCCGCAACTAACGACTTCATTGAATTCCTGTTCGGCTTTGCGCATAATTTCTACCATTACGACGACCCTGAAAACGCTAACTTGACATCGCCTGTTGTCTGCTGTTAAATCAATACTCGCTGGGGATGTAGCTCAGTTGGGAGAGCGCAACGTTCGCAATGTTGAGGTCGTGGGTTCGATCCCCATCATCTCCACCAGCAAAGCACCGAATCGCAAAGCATATTTGCTTTGCGATTTTTTTGTTTTCAAATGCATTATTGGAACTATAGGCAGAACGTGCATCTCGGGCGCATATAACCCACAGGGCTGCTTTAGGCCTCACCTTGATGCACTCCGCTAGCAGCATCGCTGCTCCCATCCGCTTGCCGCGCCGCAGATAACCCACATGCAGCCCAGTAGCACTAAAGGCGATGGGCGCCCGAGAACATCACTACATAACAGTAGAGCCCGCTCAGATAACTGAGCGGGCTCTACATTCTAGCTTGGTTTCGGGCCTTATTCTTCGGCGTTTGCCTCAACTGCCACGGGCTCTTCGGTAGCATCTTCTTCAATGAAGCTGCCGAACAGAGGCTGGCCATCCTGGCTGAGCTCGACCATACCAGTAAGAACATCTACATACTGATAAGACTGGCGAGCGGAAGCACCACGCTTACGCTTTACTTCCATGATAAACAGCTGCGGATGCACCTGCATGAGCACGCCTTCGCTCTCAACGATTTTCGAACGCCCCATGTTAGCGCGAACGCGAAGTTTTTCGCCTACATACTGGCTAAGCGTGTCATGGATGTTGCCGATAATCTGTGCTTGCTTTGCGAGATCCATATAAGGTTGTTCTTTCCACTTTGGACACAATAAAACTTAACTAGTATATCATCTGTCACTTTGCTACGGGACAATCTCCATCTTGTAACCATAGAAGCATTATTCCAGATAAGCTCCCGTTTGGCGGTTCCATAGATGAGCATACTCCCCACCCCGGGAAACCAATTCATCGTGGGGGCCATCTTCGATGATTTTGCCTCCATCAAGCACCACGATCCTGTCCAAACTGGCCACCGTAGAAAGGCGATGAGCGACAACGATGCACGTACGGCCTTCCATAAGGGTAGCCAAAGCATCTTGCACCAGCTTTTCGCTTTCAGAATCGAGCGCGCTTGTTGCTTCATCGAGCACCAGCACCGGACAGTCGGCTAAGAGCGCACGTGCAATAGCGATGCGCTGACGCTGACCGCCGGAAAGCTTGATGCCGCGTTCTCCCGTAATAGTGTCGAATCCCTGCGGAAGCTTCTCGATAAACTCAAGAGCATTGGCCTGCTTGGCCGCTCTTCGAATTTGATCCATGCTGGCTTCGGGTTTGCCATACGAAATATTCTCGGCAATTGAGCGGTGGAACAGCAGAGCCTCTTGCGGTACATAGGCAATTTGGCGACGCAACGATTGTTGGGTGGTATCGGCTATGTTTTGCCCATCAATAAGAATCTGCCCTTCCTGAATATCGGAAAGGCGAAGCAGGAGCTTTGTGAGCGTTGTTTTCCCTGCACCGCTCATTCCAACCAAGCCAACGCGCTGACCTGCAGGAATATGAAGCTCAAACTTATCAAATACCTGGGTCTTCGCATTGCCGTCAGTGTAGAAGAAGTCAATTCCCTGAAAGTCGATGGCGCCATGGCTTACCTTTAAATCCGGAGCACCAGGTTTGTCCGCCACCAGACGAGGTTCATCAAGAATGGCAGTCATGCCGCTTGCATCACCAAAAGCACGGTTGAAGCGTTGAAGGCCGTTGTTGATGAAATTGAACTGATTGGTAACAGTATACGTATAAGTAAACATAACAACCAAAGTGCCTGGAGTTATGCCGTACCACGCGTTGCCACCTGCGATAAACACGGTTACCACCGACATAATTACCACTGTGATGCAGGCGGTAATAATGCCGCGCGTAAGCGATGCCCACATGCGTTTCGAATCACGCGCCACCACTTCCCTGTTGGCGTTATCGAACAAGCCACGCTCGTAGTCTTCGCGACCATACGTTTTTACCGCCAAAATATTAGCTACCGAATCCGACAACTCGCCCGAAAGCTGGTTCTGTGCACTCGCAGCCTTTTCGTTCAGGGAAAGAATCCGCTTATACAGGTAATAGGAGATGCTTGCGTAAACAGCCAGCAGCACCATCAGAATGGCAACGTACAGGGGAACGCGCGGAAGGAGGATTCCGCAGGTAAAAATTACCGAACATAGCACCGGCAGGAAAGGAAACATGATGGTTTCGATTAATTGCTGGTATGCGCTCATGAACTTCGTAGTTTGGCTAACAAGCGTGCCGCCGAAGCGGTTCGAGTGAAACGACATGCTCTGATTGCACAAAGCGTCAAAACTCATAGTTGCCAAATCGTATGAGGCGGCAATTTCCAGCTTGTACATAGTGTAATCCTGCAGCTTGCTGGCAGCTTGGCCAAAAACGTTGATCAAAATAAGAGCCACAATATAGGGCCCAAACACAGTAAACACTTGATCCGCTTCAACGGGTCGAGCGCTAACCTGGTCGACGATCAGGCTCATCACGTACGGATTGCCGTAGCTCAGCAAAGCAACAAAGGCAAACGTCGACGCCATCAGCGCCGCAAACAATACCTTGTGTCTGCGCGTCACCTGCCAGTAGTAATGGAGGGTCCTGCGCGTCAAAGAAGACTTGGCGTTAGCCATCGAGTTCCTTTCTTCGATTAAAAGCAGCGGCAACGAAAGAACCGATACGTCGCATATCGATTCCAGCTTGCAAGGAAAAACATCAGGAAACAACGGAAGGGCACGAGGCGCAACACCTCGTGCCCTTTACGCTATTCGTGCATTGCCAAGTATGCACGACCCAGTTCAATAAAGGTTTCGCGTTCGAGAGATTCGCCGCGAGCCTTTGCAGAAACACCCGCCCGTTCGAGCGTTTCGGGGATGGATGCCAACATACGCTCATCGTAGGTCTGAGGATTCGAGAAGTACATTTTCAGGGAGTTCGCAATGGTTTTCCGGCGGTTAGCGAAAGAAGCGTCCGCCATCACCATAGCAGCATGACGCAATTCTTCAGGTAGTTGCTCCGCCCTGCGATCAAAACGAATAACGGCGCTTTTTACGCGCGGAGGCGGAAAGAAATTACCCTCAGAAACAGCAAAGCGCCCATGGTATTCGGCAAGAAGGCCCAACTTTACGGTGTAGGCGCCGTAGTTCTTCGTGCCGGTTTTTGCGCACATGCGATCGGCGACTTCCGCCTGGACCATCACGGTCTGGCTCTGGAGCGATTCATAGCGCTCAAAGAAATCAAGCACAATGGTAGCAGCAACCGCATAGGGCAAGTTCGCCGCAAGTTTGGTAGGAGCAAAGGGAACCTGATCAGGGTTTACTGCCAAGGCATCACCCTGAATAAGGGTGAATCTATCAGCCCATTCGGCACAGGTTTCCGCCAAAACAGCCGGCAGATCGGTATCCATTTCGATAGAGGCAACCTGGCCCGCACGTTGCAGCAAAGCAACGGTAAGCGTCCCAATACCAGGGCCGACCTCCAAGACTTTGTCTTCAGGGCCCAACTCAGCCAAATCGCAAATGTGCTGCACGATGCCATCGTTGATGAGAAAATGCTGCCCCAACGCCTTCTTCGTCATAAGACCATGGGCTTCGAGAACAGCGCGCGTTTCTGCCACGCTTGCCAAATATGAAAGCTTGCCCATCAGGCAACACCCCACTTTCCCAAGTGCTCACGATTGAGGCGATTAACCCCAATCAGTGGAACTGTTTCTTCAAGAGCAAAACCGGCAAGGGCCATAGATGAACGAACGCTGGCAACCAGGGGTTCGTACCCATGAGGATCGCCGCCATCGCCCACCACAAACAACGACAAAGGACGCTTAGCCGGCAGAGGCTCCCCTGCTTTTTTTCGATCCAGGTAGGACCAAAAGAACGGCTGCAGCCTATCCAGCACAGCCTTTAACTGAGAAGGAGCGCCCGCAAAGTAGATAGGCGCCACCAAAAATACTCGCTCCGCCTTGTTCAGGTCATCGATGAATTGCATCATGTCGTCTTCGATGATGCACTCTTCGTTGGTCTTGCAGAACTCGCAGCCATTGCATCCCGAAACATCCATGCGGCCAACCTCGTACTCGACAAGGCTCACTTCAGGATGACTCTGCTCGATTGACACCTTCAGCATGCGAATAAGGCGCGCACATTTGCCATTCAAGCGAGGAGAGCCGTTTATCACAACCCACGTACCCACTTAAGCCCCCGTAAGAACATCGGCATTCGCGCGTTGCCACTGCGTAGGCTGACGATCGAGCAGAGCGAGCGCGTTTTCGTACATTTGACCCAATAGTTCTTCCTGTTCAGCCTGCGTTTCAGCGCCCAAAACCTCTAAGATCTTTGCGGCCGTGAACACCACATGAGCAGGGCCGCAATCGATACCGCGCATAGGCTCGGGGGTCATGTAAGGACTGTCTGTTTCGGTAAGGAGAAGGTTGCGGGCAACCTTGGTTGCGCCAGAGCGCACTTCATCGGCCTTTTTGAAGGTGATAGGGCCACCATATGCAATGTAGCAACCGTGTTCCGCCCATGGAGCAAGCGCCTCTTCATCCAAGTTGAAGCAATGCAGCAATACCCCACTCTTTGGGAATCCTTCATCTTCCAAGATAGCCAAACCCTCTTCATGGGCTTCGCGCATATGCAGGATAAGCGGAAGGCCCGCCATTTTTGCAAGCTGCACTTGGCGACGGAACACCCCGCGCTGCATGGCACGAGGCGAAAGGTCGTAATGATAGTCAAGGCCCACTTCGCCCAGGGCGCAGACACGAGGATCCGCCAGACGCTGCATCAGCGTATGTTCCATGCGCATATCCCACATCTTGGCGTTATGGGGATGTACGCCCATAGCGATACGAAGATGCGGTATGGCATCCCTATAAGAGCCAAGGCCAGCTTCTTCAAGGATGCCTTGGGCATCTTGCTGCCACATTTCCAAATTATCGAAGGTTGTGTGGCTGTCTTCAGCAGGATCGCACATAGCACACACGAAGCGAACGTTATGGTATGCACATTTAGCCAGTTCAGCAGCTGGATTTTTCAGCATTTCCAGATGTGCGTGCGTATCGGCAACCATGCCCGGCAAAACAGGCGCAGCTATTTCACGATACTTGTGATGCTTACGTTTCTGAAAAAAGGAAACGCTGAACGCCCCCTCTTCAACAAAAGCGGCGTTCAGCGATTGCGTTTCCTCAGTCATGATAACGGCCGTTTCCTACTACTCGATGGAAAGATCGATAGCATCAGCGTCCAAACGCGGATACAGCGGATCGCCCACGGCAACGGCAGAACCAGCCTCAAGCTGACCCCATACCGTAGCGGCTTCGATATCGATGATTGCGAAGATGTCGCCCAAGCCCAGACGATTGAATACCTCGGCGGAAGTGTTGGGCATAAACGGAGCCATATACAGCGCAATAATACGGATAGCCTCCAGCGCGTTATAGATAACCGCAGCAAGTTCATCAGCGGTTTCTTCGCTCTTTGCCAGATTCCACGGTGCAGAATCTTCAACGTACAGGTTTACACGGCTGGCAAGCTTCTGAACAGCGGCAGCAGCATTGGTGAAATCAACCTGGCCCATGCACTTATCATATTCGGCATACAGCTCGTCAGCGATTTCGCGCAGGGGGTTTTCCGAAGCACTAGCAGGTGCTGAGGGAACCTTGCCCTCGAAATACTTCTTTGTCATGTTGAACACACGGCTGCACAGATTGCCCCAGGTATTGGCAAGATCAGCGTTGTACACCTGAACCATACGCTCAATGGAAATGGAACCATCATGGCCGAACTGAACGTCAGAAAGGAAGTAGTAACGGTATGCGTCAACGCCGAACACTTTAACCAAATCTGCAGGCTTCAACGCATTGCCCTTAGACTTCGACATCTTTTCACCCTTGGTAAGCAGGAAGCCGTGGCCAAATACCGTGTGGGTGACCGGCAAACCAGCAGCCATCAGCATTGCAGGCCAGATTACGCAGTGGAAGCGCGTAATGTCTTTGCCGACAAAGTGATACTGCATGGGCCAGCGCTGCTCAAATTCGCCTGCGCGCTCTTCGCTGCCATAGCCGATGCCGGTGAAGTAGGCCAACAGTGCGTCAGCCCATACATAGGCAACATGACCTTCGTCGAAGGGCAGCGGAACGCCCCAGTCGAAGGTGGAACGAGAAATGGAAAGGTCTTTCAGACCGCTCTTCACGAAGGAAACGATTTCATTCTTGCGAGTTTCAGGGCGAATGAAATCAGGATTCTCCTCGTAAAACTTCAGCAGCGGCTCCTGAAATTCGGAAAGCTTGAAGAACCAATTCTCTTCACCACCAGCTTTCTGAACAGGACGCTTGCAATCGGGGCATACAAATTCGCCTTCGTCGTTCTTCAGAAGGTCGCTTTCGTTGTAATAGGTTTCCTCGTGGACGCAATACCAACCCTCGTACGAACCCTTGTAGCAGTAGCCCTTGTCGTACAGGTCCTGCCAGAACTTCTTAACCGTTTCAGCGTGGCGAGGCTCGGTGGTGCGAACAAAGTCGGTGTAGGTGATGTCAAGCATGTCCCAACAATCGCGGAAAGCGGGTTCCATGGAATCGCACCAATCCTGGGGCGTCATGCCCTTGGCCGCTGCCGTGTCGGCAACCTTCTGGCCGTGTTCGTCCATGCCGGTTACGAAGGCAACGTCATAGCCGTTCATACGCTGATAACGTGCAACTGCATCGGCAGCGATAGTGGTATAGGCGGTGCCCAGGTGAGGGGCCGCGTTAACGTAGTAAATGGGAGTGGTGAAGGAATAGGTTCCCTTGCTCATGCTCATGCTCTCTTTCT
>ERZ507062.351-NODE-351-length-19789-cov-6.53679_pt1 | contig 19789 bp, 13 predicted proteins | sample MGYA00513786_ERZ507062 | MGnify/ENA metagenome assembly ERZ507062 | reverse complement strand
TTCCGATCTGGTTTCGAATCAAACAGAGGCCGAACACATCTCTGTATCCAGCCCCCTTATTATTACATTTTTTATTATGCCTGTACAGAACGTTTAGAATAAACTTTCTGATCTTTGTACGGGTCCGGTCTGAACAGCAGGAACAGCATTACAATAAGTACTACGAATCCTACTACAGTTCCGAAACCGAATGCTCCACCAGTTACAAAGGAACCGATCTGATAGAAGCAGAGGCAAACAACGTAAGCAAAGATGTTCTGGAAAAGAATTGCGAACCAGAACCATTTTCTGCTGTTCATTTCTTTTGCCATTGTTGCGATAGCTGCAAGGCAAGGAGAATCAAGAAGGTTGAACATCAGGAAAGAGAAAGCTGCGATACCTGTCGGGAACCAGCTTGCAACACCTGCTGCAACGTTTACTGCATCTTCTGTATCACCGGCTACGTTAGCCAAGACACCCATTGTAGATACGATAGCTTCTTTTGCTGTGAATCCGGAGATAGAAGCTGCTACCGGCTGCCACTCACCGAATCCAAGTGGAGCAAAGATTGGAGCGATCACACCACCGATTGCTGCCATAAGGCTGTCTGCGCTGTCTTCTACCATACCAAATCCACCATCTGTGAATCCGAATCCACCAAGGAACCACATTACTACGCAGGCAAGGAACAAGATTGTACCAGCTTTGATAATGAAACCTTTCAGTCTTTCCCATACATGAAGAAGAACTGTCTTAACCTGCGGAATATGATACTGTGGAAGCTCCATTACGAACGGAGCCGGTTTACCGGAGAACGGTTTTGTTTTCTTAAGAATGATTGCTGCTACAAGTACAGCTACAATACCGATAAAGTACATCAGCGGAGCGATGAATGAGCTCTCTGCATATCCTGCAGTCTCACCAGCGATTACACCACCCATAAGAGCGATAACCGGAAGTTTTGCACCACAAGGAATAAAGGTTGCTGTCATAATAGTAAGACGTCTGTCATTGTCCTGCTCGATAGTCTTGGAAGCCATGATACCAGGGATACCGCATCCTGATGAAATCAGAAGCGGAATGAAACTCTTACCGGAAAGTCCGAAGTGACGGAATACACGGTCCATAACAAATGCGATACGTACCATGTAACCACAATCTTCAAGGATGGACAGAAACAGGAACAGGATTGCCATCTGAGGAACGAATCCAAGTACTGCACCGAGGCCACCGATGATACCATCAACTACAAGTCCCATTACCATATCACCGGCACCGAGGCTGGTAAGGATATTTGTAAAGAAGTCCTGAATAGCCACTACAAATACATCGTTTGTCCAGTCTGTTACGAATGTACCAACAGTTGTTACAGATACATAATATACAAGCCACATAACTGCAACGAAGATCGGGATACCAAGGATACGGTTGGTAACGATACGGTCAATTTTATCAGATACAGTCAGTTTGTCTTTTGCTTTTTTAACGGTTGTGTTAACGATCTTCTGGATGAATTTGTATCTTTCGTCTGTTACGATACTTTCCATGTCATCGTCATGCTGTTTTTCAAGTTCCTGACGTTTTGTATCAACCAGAGACTGTCCGGAAGCAGAAAGCTTCATAGCCTCTTTTACTTTTTCGTCGTTCTCGAGGAATTTTACTGCATACCATCTCTTCTTGTCTTCTGTAATGGAGGACGGAAGAACTTTCTTTACTTCACTGATTGCTTCTTCCATCTCTTTTGTAAAGATTTCTTTTGGAAGATCAACTTTGCTACTCTTTGCAACTTTGACTGCTTCGTCGATCAACTTGTCAAGACCTTCACCTTTCAGTGCAGATGTCTCGATGATCGGGCAGTCAAGCAGCATGGAAAGACGCTTTGTGTCGATCTTGATTCCTCTTTTTTCAAGAAGATCAGCCATGTTCAGTGCGATAACAACCGGAACGCCTGTCTCGATCAGCTGTGTGGTCAGATACAGGTTACGCTCGATGTTTGTTGCATCGACAAGGTCAATGATTACGTCTGGATTTTCTTTGAGAACGTAGTCACGGCTGACTACTTCTTCCAGTGTGTATGGTGAAAGGGAATAAATACCAGGAAGGTCAGTTACGATGATGTCTTCGCCTTTACCTTTCTTTCCCTTTAATTTACCTTCTTTTTTCTCTACAGTAACTCCCGGCCAGTTTCCTACGTACTGGTTAGCGCCCGTTAATGCGTTGAACATGGTTGTTTTACCACAGTTCGGGTTGCCGGCAAGTGCAATCTTAATTGCCATTTTTTCTTACCTCCTTAATCCCTCTTATTGTAACTGCATGCTTCTTACACAGTTGCATTTTTTCATAATAGTTCCTACGGAACACTACTGCGCACTTATTTTACCTGTACGCACTGAGCATCGTTCTTTCTTACGGATAACTCATAACCTCTTACAGTGATCTCTACAGGATCTCCAAGCGGAGCAACTTTTCTGATGTACAGCTCACTTCCTTTTGTAATTCCCATGTCCATGATACGACGTTTGTACGCGCCGTCTCCTTCAATTTTCGTTACAACAACGGTAGTTCCGACTTTTGCATCACCTAAAGTCATTGTTCTGTCTCCTTTCTCCTCTTTGTTATATTGCTTAAGTGCTTAAAGCTTTTATAACTTTCTATAATAATTAATACCTGACGAATTGCTCCGCTGCCTTGCAGCTTTCGCAATTCTGCAAACTTTCGAAATCCGCTGCGTTCATTAATTCACTATTCTCGTTGTTCATAGCGTCTTAATGGAACTTGCTTCTTCCTCATGTTTAGGCGTCTTCCAAGTCCATACGTCTCTGCATGTAAACACGCTCGACGTCTGAGCCTTTGAAGGCTGGTGTCAAATCATAATATGTCTTGCCATATCTGAGTTAACTGCTACGCGGGCATCTTTGATGTTAACGATCACGTTTCCGCCAATTGCAGACACTATACTCACTTCTGCATCATTTACAAATCCGAGGTTTGCAAGAAAACGTCTTGTCTCGTCATTTCCTCCAACTTTCTGGATCTTACATTTCTCACCGATTCCTGCCATTGTAATGGGCATCATATGTATCAGCTCGCTTTCTTTTATTATAGTTTTTATTGAGATTTTTTTTCTTTAACAAAAAAAGTTCACAGTTAATTGATGTTTACTTTTTCTTACATGAGTTAGTATATGCTAACGTTTGTAAGCTGTCAAGTACTTTTTTTCGTTTTACAAAACTCTTATTTGTTATATGTAACTTATGTTTGTTATCATTCACTTATATTCGAACTATATAACTTGTGTTCGTCAACAGCAACCTCTGCATATACGTGTTACTGTGAACGGAGTAAACAGTAACATATAAGTGTTATTTATTTGTACATTTATGCATTTTTGTTGTCCTGATACTAAAAATATGGTATTATAGAAATAATAGAAATTTGAGCAACAGCCTTGAATTTTAAAGCAATTGATGAGATTTTACTGCTACGAACATTACGAAGTGCAGTGGAATATCATTGTATAGATTATCAACAGAAATTGGGGTGTAATGGATGCATACAAACGAATCCGCTGAAAACTATCTGGAAACCATTCTTATTTTAAGCAAATCACATCCGGTCGTACGTTCCGTAGATGTTGCCTCTGAGCTTGGCTTCAAGAAATCCAGCGTCAGCGTAGCAATGAAAAAGCTTCGCGAGACTGATCAGATCACTGTATCTCCGGAAGGATATCTGTATCTGACAGAGTCAGGACGTGCCACTGCCGAAAAGATTTACGAACGTCATCTTTTCCTTTCCGAATGGCTTGAGAAGCTGGGGGTTGATCCGGTCGTTGCAGCAAGCGATGCCTGCAAGATTGAACACGTGATCAGCACAGAAAGTTTTGCAGCGATCAAGAAACATATCGATCTGAACAAAATGAAGTAATCCAAAACCGGCGGAGCATTTGCCCCGCCGGTTTTATTTTATCGTTTTTTGTTTTTCTCATTTTTTCACAGTAAGTGTGAGCACAAATTTCTTTACTCCTGATTTTACTGTGATTTTTACTTTTCCTGCTTTTTTCGCAATGATCACACCATTCTTTGCAACTGTTGCCACTTTCTTATTGGATGTCGTATAAGTAACCGGCTGCACAGATGTGATCGGCAGAAGCTCCGGTCTCAGTACCAGGCGTTTGCCTGCTTTTAATTTGGCCTTTGCAGGAACTCCCATAATACGGGTGGTCCTTACAGCTCCTTTCTGAACCTTCACTTTGACAACCGCCTTTTTGCCACTTCGTAATGTGATTGTCACATTTGTCGTACCGACTTTTTTTCCTGCGGTGATCTTTCCGGAATTCGTCACTTTTACCAGTTTTGTATTTCCGGATTTCCAGGAAGCAACTGCATCTCCTTTTGCCAGGCCACGGACTTTCACTTTTGTAGTCGACTGTTTCACCTTTAGCACAATACTGGTTGTATTCAGTTTTATCGTTGCAGGCAGTTTTTTAATACTTGCAGTTTCTTTCTTATTGCAGACACTGCAGATTCGCATCTTACTTCCTGTGCGCAGTGCGGTAGCCGCTTTCGTGATCTCGTATGCGCTATATTTGTGTTTTCCTGTTGCAGGCTTTTCTGTCTGTTTCTTCAGTATCTCACCACACACAGAACACTTAAGGCCTTCTGTCAGACCTGCCTTTCCACAGGTTGGAGCAACTTCCGGTATTACTTCTTCTTTATGACCAATTGCCGGAATGTTTTCTTTCTTCACATCCCCGCACTTTGTACAGGTCGCAGTCTTCGTTCCGTTCTTTGTACAGGTCGCTTCTTCCACCACCGTCCATTCTCCATAGACATGTCCAGTCGCTGGTTTTGTTGCTTCTTGTTCTTTCAGAATCTTTCCACAGACAGAGCATTTGCTTCCATCTGTCAGTCCCGGCTGCGTACAGGTTGGCTCTGTCCCAGGAATCGAAACTTCTGTATGCGCTGTTTTTGCCATGCTTCGTGTCTGCACATCCCCACACTTTGTACAGGTTTTGGTTTCTTTTCCTTCTTTTACACAGGTTGCATTCTCTGTCACAGTCCATTCGCCATAAGAATGACCGGTAGCCGGTACAGCTTTCTGTTCTTTCAGAATTTCTCCGCAAACAGAACATTTGACTCCCTCTGTCAGTCCTGTTTTCTCGCAGGTTGGATTTACCGCCTGTATCACTTCTTCTTTGTGACCAGTGGCAGGAATGATTCCACCACCTGTCTTTACTGCACCACAAAGCGAACACCATTCTTTGGCCTTTTGTCCGTCTTTCGTACAGGTTGCTGCTACTTCTTCGGATTTTTCCAGCGTATGTACTGTATCAGATTTGAAGTATGCTATAAATCCCAGATCTTTCATCTGCAGATCCGTACCGGACAGGCTCACCCATAAATCATGTATTCCATTATAAAGAGCTCCATTTGCTAATTTTTCCGCATCTGCCTGACTGGTCGTACAGTATCTTTCATTTTCAATCTTCCATTTATAAGAAAGTGTGGTATCTCCCGGTATCTGCGCCGGGTCTGTATACAGCGTGCCACTGAAGCCCCAGCCGCTTCCAAATCTTGTCTGCATGTATACTTTAAATCTGTTATACTCAATTCCACTTTCTGTAATACAAAACTTCAGCGTAATCGATGCATTACCGGTCGAATAAAGATAACTGTAATTGATCGCCGTACCATCATAGACAAATGTACTGTTACCCTTTTTCATGGTTTGATTTGAATACCTTGAAACAACCGATACCAGGTTGTCATAAGCTATCGCCATATGATGATTCGCACCATCATCCTCCCACGCAAGTGCATAGGTTCCTTTACTCTCCCATTTATATCCTCTACTCTTCAGAAGCGGTACGATGCGGGCATTCTCATAAGCTTTAAATACCGCTTTTCCCCTGAAATCATTGGATGCATCAATCGTCTTTATAGAGAATGGAAGATCGATCACGACTTCTTTCTCGCCACCGGTAAAAGCTCCTGCTTCGATGGATTTGATTCCTTCATTCAAAGTGATCATCTCCAGCCCTGGAGGACAGATGAGTACTTTTTCTTGTTTTTTGTCACAGAAAATACCATTCACTGACGCATAGAACGCATTATCTTTATCTACTGCGATCTCAGACAGTTTATAGCAGTTCATGAAAGCATCTGCTGCGATTTCTGTTACTTCGGAAGAAATTTCTATTCTTTCCAGATTCATTCCTGCAAATGCAGTCTTCCCTATCGTTGTCAGCGCACTCGGAAGAATCAGTTCTGTGATCCTGCTACAATCTTTAAACGCAGATTCTGCAATTTCTTTTATCCTTCTTGGTATGGTAAAACTTCCTTCTTTTCCAGCAGGGCAAAGCAGCAGCTTCGTTCCGGCTTTGTCATAAAGAACGCCATTTGATGCAGAAAAACTTGCACTTCCCTCTCCTACAGAAATTGCCTGAAGCTGCTCACATCCGGCAAACGCATTTGCTCCCAGTTCTGTAAGTGCAGCCGGAAGTGTAATCTCTGTAAATTTATTTCCAGAAAAAGCATTCTCTTTTATGTTTGTCACTTTGGAAGGTAACTGGATTTCCGTCAGAACACATCCGGAAAAAGCATCTTTTCCAACACGCTCAACTCGTTCACTCAATGTTACGCTTGCAAGAGATTCACAGTTCTGGAACGTACCCGCCTCTATTTCTGTAACCATCTCCGGTACTGTGAAAGAACGCAGACTTGTACAGTTTGCAAATGCACCTTTGCCGATATTGAGTATGTTACCTGAAAGTTTTACTGTCTCCAGAGAAATACAGCCTTCAAACATTCCTGTACTGATCTTCCACATTTCCATTCTTTCCGGCAATTCAATATTTTTCAGGCCTGTACAGTTTTTAAATGCATATTCCCCTGCCTGGAAAATCGAATTCGGAAAACTTATTTCTGTAAGCTCACCAAGATCTGCGAACGCATAACTTCCGATTGTAGTAATACCATCTTCTATGACACATTTCGTAACTTTCTTCCCGGACCACGGTGCTTTTTTCTGTTCATTGTAGTTGTTCATTTCTGATGATCCGGTGATCGTAAGAACGCCATCATTCAGATACCATTCCGCATAATTGCCACATTTACCCCATTCTCCCAGAGATTCAAACGGAATCTTTTTCTCTGCTGCATATTCTGAGATATAGCTTCCTGTGTAACCACAAAGCGTCAGCACACCGCAATTACAAAAACTTGTATTTTTAATAGAAGCCAGATTCTGATATGCTGTTACCTTCTGCAAAGAAGCACATCCGTCAAAGGCATTCTCTCCAATGGAAGTTATACTCTTCGGCAGTTTCATCTCTTTTAGGGAAGTACAGCCATAAAACGCATAACCGTTAATAGATGTGATCTTCTCTCCCCAATCGACAGTTTCCAGAGAAGTGCAGCCCTCAAAAGCAGATGCTCCGATCGTGGTAACATCTTTCTCCAGTCTGCAGTAGCGAATGGATCTGCCACTCCATGGAGCCAGATTATCTACATCGTAATCATACATTGGGCCTGTCCCGGTGATATACAAAACATCAGAATCATAGATCTCCCAGGAAAGATTTTCCCCGCAGGTTCCCTTTTCCGTCACATCACCTTTGACTTTTCCGCATAATTCACAATAATATATTTTTCTTCCATCAGATAATACTTTGCAGTTCTTTTCTGAATATGTATGTTTTTCCGGATTTTTCGTACCATATACAGTTCTTGTATCCGTTCCACCACATCCACAGATACATTCTGCAGTTTCGGTTCCATCACTGATACAGGTCTCATCATGATTATAAACATATTTTCCAAGAACAACTCTGTCATACCCTTTCCAGGTATTATAGGAGGGATATCGTCCATATGACTGTGACTCAAAATCGCTCTCCGTCCAATTGCCATTTAACGGATAATAAAATAATTTTCCACGCGTATCCTCTCCATCAAATATATTCGAACCAACATTAGTCGGCGGATTTCCCCTAAAGAAAACTATGCTTATTCTACTATAAAATGCATATGAACCTATATCTGTCACAGTAGATGGTATTACCAGCATCTCCCTCGACAAAGCACCTGAAAAAGCACCATCACCGATTGATTTTAATCCTTCTGGAAGAACAAAATCAGATGCATCAAGAGAACAGGATTTAAATGCCTCTCCCCCTATTGTCTCCACCTGTGGCATATTTAAGCTGTCCAAACCGCTATTCGCAAATGCACTGTATCCGATTGTCTTCACTTTTGGCAAATCTGCTGTTTTCAAAGCTTTCAGAGAATCAAACGCCTGTTGTCCAATTGACTCAGCTTCTGGCAATTCGATTGCTTTCAGACTCTCACATCCAACAAATGCACTTTCTCCGATTATTTTCGCTTTCGGCAAATCTACATTTTCCAATACACTGCATTCTCCAAAGGCATTTTTCTCAATGGTCTCCACTTCCGGTAATTCAATTGCTTTCAGACTCACGCATCCAACAAATGCACCTTCTCCGATTGTTTTTGCATTCGACAACTCTACGTTTTCCAATACGTAGCATCTCCTAAAAGCATTTTTCCCAATTGTTTCTACCTGTGGAATTTTTACCATTTTTAAATTTTCGCAGTCGCAAAATGCAGCTAATCCAATTGATTCAACCTCTGAAAAATCTATTGCTTTCAGGCTTTTACATCCATAAAATGCACCCATTTCAATTGTCTTAGCATTCGGTATTTTTACTTCATTCAGATTCTCACACCCACAAAACATATTATCTTCAATCAACTCAATCTCGGGCAACTCTATTGTTTTCAGATTTCTACATCCATGAAATGCAACTCCTCCAATTTCTTTTACCCGAGGTATATCTATTGTATCAAAAGAACAGCTTTCAAATGCCCTCTTCCCAATTGTTTCCACCTGTGGAATTTTTGCCGTTTTCAAATTTTCACAGTTATCAAATGCGTACTCTCCAATTTTTTTCACCAGTGGCAGCTCTACTGATTCCAACACACTGCATTTATAAAATGCACTATCCTCAATTGTTTCTACCTGTGGCATCTCCACTGTCTTCAATTCATCACAATCATAAAATACACGGCTTCCAATCGTTTTCACCTTTGGAACATTTGCTGTCTGCAGTCTATCGCATTCGCTAAATACAGCACTTTTCAACGCTTCTACATTTGGCAGATCTGCTGTTTCCAAATTAAAACAGCCCTCAAATGCACCACTCCCAATTGTTTCCACTTTTGACAAATCTATTGTTTTCATTCCACACTTAAAGAATGCATTGTCGCCTATATTTTTTACGTCCGGCATTTCTACTGTTTTCAGACAACTGCATCCAAAAAATGCGTTGTTACTGATGCTTGTAATTCCCTTACCAATAACAAGCGATGTAAAATACTCATGCCTCCATGGAGCTTCATGATATTTTACTCCAGCAGTATATGTCCAAATCCCTTCATATGTATACATATCACCGGTTCCACTGATGGTCAGGACTTCATCCTCCAGTGTCCAGGTCAGGTTATCTCCACATTTGCCGCTAAGTACCTCGCCACTTCCCGCAGCATCGACGCTCTCCTCGGAAGTCAGATCGTTTTCTAGTACAGCATCGCCATCTTCCTCCTCTTCCACAGTCACTTCCTCTGACAGCTCCGGTTCTGATGCATCAAATTCTACTTCTGCCTCATTTTCTACAGAGTTATCCTGATCTCCACTTTCTTCTCCATCTTCGAATTCCAGAGATACATCTGCATCTTCTGTGGGATTCTCAGTCTCTTCTTCGGCAGAAAAATCTTCTGCATAGCTTTCTACTTCTGCTTCAGAAGAAAAATCCTCCGCATACACGCCTGCCGGCTGGCCTGCCATTGTCACTGCAAGTACAATCGCCAGACCATTTTTCATCTTTTTCCATTGAACCATACATTGTCTCCCTTATCGTTATTGTTTTTGCACACCCTGCCTGTACCATAACAAATGATACATTCTTTCTACCTGTAAATTTTACATAGATTTCACAAAATATTCACATTTAATCTTAGTACATTTTTGTATAAATCACAATATGCCCTCTGCATATTTCCAGTCTATTTTCCTTTTTTACCAGCAAAAGAACAAAAGAAAAGCACCTGTTCATCTTCTCAGACAAACAAGTGCCATTTCATATTCCATCATTATGCTTTATGCAAGACTTTTTTCCAGTTTCTCGATCATCTCATCGATATTTTCTTTTGTGATCACAAGCGGTGGTACAAGACGCAGTACATCGCTTCCTGCGGAAATTACCAGAAGTCCGTTCTCAAGTGCTTTTGTCACGATACTTCCGACTGTTGTTCCGGTGATGACCAGTCCCTGCATGAAACCTTTTCCACGACGGGCTGCTACAACCGGATACTTATCCACAAGTTTATCCAGTTGTTCTTCCAGATACGGGGTCAGTTCCTGCACATGTGCAAGGATATCGTCTTTTTCATAAATATCAAACACCTTGCTGACAGCTGCGCATACGAACGGGTTTCCACCATAAGTTGTGCCGTGATCTCCCGGTACAAGAGATGCTGCTGCCGCTTTTTCTCCAAGAACAAATGCACCGACCGGTACACCGCAGCCCAGAGCTTTTGCACAGGTCATCACATCCGGTTTCACACCGTATGACTGCCATGCAAAATAACATCCGGTACGTCCCATCCCACACTGGATTTCATCAAAAATCAGGATGATGTCTTTTTCATCACACAGTGCGCGGAGCCCTTCAAGAAATTCTTTCTTCGCCGGATAAATTCCACCTTCGCCCTGTACAACTTCTGTAATGATCGCACATGTTTTGTCTGTAATCTGCGCTTTGACGCTGTCCAGATCATTAAAATCTGCGAATTTCACACCACCGACAAGTGGCTCAAACGGTTCTCTGTAGTGTTCGGTTCCTGTAACAGAAAGTGCGCCCATGCTTCTTCCGTGGAAAGAATGGTTCATCGCGATGATCTCGTATTTTCCTGCTTCTTTGCCGTATTTTGTATAAGCATATTTACGTGCCGATTTCAGCGCACCTTCAATTGCTTCGGTACCACTGTTCGTAAAGAAAGCTTTGGAAAGTCCGCTTGCTTTGACCAGTTTTTCTCCGGCTTCACTCATCGGCTCATTATAATAAAGATTGGAAATATGTGTCAGTTTGTCGATCTGAGCTTTCAGAGCCTCATCATAGCCAGGATAATGATATCCCAGTGAGTTTACTGCAATTCCTGCAGCAAAGTCGAGATATTTTTTGCCCTCTGTATCATAAAGATAACATCCCTCGCCATGGTCAAACATGACCGGGAAACGATTATATGTATGCAGAATGTTTTCTTCTGCATGATTCATCTGTTCATTCATACTCATTGTAATATTTCTCCCCGTCTTCTCTCAAAATAGCTGTTCCGATACCTTTGTTTGTGAATATCTCCAGAAGGAGGCTGTGCGGAATACGTCCATCCAAAATATGTACTCTGTTTACACCTTCTTCGATGGCATCGATACAGTTCTGCAGTTTCGGAATCATGCCACCGCCTACGTAGCCTTCACTGATCAGTTTTTCCGCTTCATGTACATGCAGCTCGGAGATCAGTGTATCCGGATCATCTTTGTCCTTGTATACACCTTCAATATCAGAAAGGAAAACCAGCTTTTCTGCATGAACAGCTTCTGCGATCGCGCATGCCGCATCGTCCGCATTAATATTGTAAGAATCAAAGTTTGTATCAAATCCAACAGGAAAAACAATCGGAAGGAAATCTCTCTCAAGAAGATCCTGAAGTACCTTCGGATTTACTTTTTCGATATCGCCTACGTAGCCGATATCTTCGCCTTTGGAAAGTTTCTTATGGCACTGGAGAAGGCCGCCGTCTTTTCCGCTGATGCCGACTGCCTGTACGCCGAGAGATTCTACCAGTGTGACAAGTTCTTTGTTTACTTTTGCAAGAACCATCTCTGCAATTTCCATCGTATTTTTGTCTGTCACACGGAGACCGTTTACAAAACGTGGCTCCATGCCGACTTTATTTACCCAGCGGCTAATTTCCTTGCCACCGCCGTGAACGATGATCGGTTTGAATCCGATCAGCTTCAGAAGAACAACGTCCTTGATGACATTCGCTTTGAGTTCTTCGTCCAGCATGGCACTCCCGCCGTATTTTACAACTACGATCTTACGGTTAAAGCGCTGTATATAAGGAAGGGCCTCGATAAGTGTTTCTGCTTTATCCAGATATTTCTGATTTACCATTGTTCATTTCTCCTCGATTTTTATTCTTTTTCACCCTTTATGATCTGTAATCTGCATTAATCTTGATATAATCGTAAGTAAGGTCACAGCCCCATGCAGTTGCTGTGCAGTCACCCATCTTTACATCGGCGATTGCTGTCACTGCGTCTTCAGAAAGGATCTTTGTTGCCTCTTCTTCGCTGTAGTTAACTGCCACACCATTTTCGATGATCTGAATCTTTCCTGCTGTGCTTTCAAAATAAAGATCTACTTTTTCCGGATCAAACTGTGCACCGGAATATCCCATTGCACAAAGGATTCTTCCCCAGTTTGCATCGTGTCCGTAAATTGCTGCTTTAGTCAGCGAAGACGTAACAATGGATTTACTTAAAGTTACTGCCTGTTCTTTGCTCTCGGCACCAATGATCTTGACCTCAAACAGCGCCGTTGCACCCTCACCGTCACCGGCAATTTTCTTTGCAAGTGTAGTATTGATATAATTCAATGCCTCACAGAACTTCTGATAATCTTCGTTTTTCTCATTAATCTCCGGGTTTTCTGCCATACCGTTTGCAAGCAGAAGTACGGTATCATTTGTGGAAGTATCACCGTCAACAGATACCATATTATAGGTATCTTTTACGTCTTCGCTCAGTGCTTCCTGCAGAAGTTTTTTGGAAATGCATGCATCTGTGGTGACAAAACCAAGCATGGTGCACATATTCGGATGAATCATTCCGGAACCTTTACACATACCACCGACTGTAACCGTTTTGCCACCAACTTCAATCTGTACAGCAACCTCTTTTTCCTTTGTATCAGTTGTCATGATTGCCTTGGCAGCATCATTTCCTGCTTCCAGTGTTCCCTGAAGCTTCGGGGCCATTGCTTTGACACCGGCAGAAAGCTTTTCGATTGGAAGCTGCATACCGATAACACCGGTAGATGCAACAAGAACGCTGTTTTCATCTACATTTAAAGTTTCTGCTGCCGCTTTCGCAGTCGCACGGCAGTAACCAAACCCTTCTTCGCCGGTACATGCATTGGCAATACCGCTGTTGCAGATGATCACCTGTGCGCTCGGATGATTGTACACGATCTCCTGGTCCCATTTGACCGGAGCTGCCTTTACGATATTAGTAGTAAAAGTTCCTGCTGCCACACATGGTTTCTCGCTGTAAACCATTGCCATATCTGTTCTTCCCTGATATTTGATTCCGGCAGCTGTAGATGCTGCCTGGAAGCCTTTCGCTGCGGTAACTCCGCCGGTAATAATCTTCATAATCATACGCTCCTCTCTGCGTTATAAAACATTTTCATATATCATGCTGTTCTTTTACGGTAGCATCGGAATCTGATGAAGTCCTTCTGCCTCGTCAAACCCGAACATCAGGTTCATATTCTGTACAGCCTGTCCTGCTGCACCTTTGACAAGGTTATCCATTGCTCCCATCATGATGACACGTTTTGTTCTCGGGTCGATCTTGAAGTTTACATCAACATAGTTGCTGCCCTCTACACATTTTGTCTGTGGGCATACATCTTTGTCCAGGACACGCACGAATGTCTCGTTTTCATAATATTTGTCATAAACAGCCTTTACTTCTTCATAGGAAACTTCTTTTTTGAGAGAAGCATATGCTGTAATCAGAATACCTCTGTTCATCGGGATCAGATGTGGTGTAAAATTGATCAGCACTTCCTGTCCGCATGCATAACCGAGCTGGTCTTCGATTTCCGGTGTATGACGATGTGTTGCTACGCCGTATGCTTTGATGTTTTCGTTTACTTCACAGTAAAGGTTTGCTACTTTTGCGCCCCTGCCTGCTCCGGAAGTTCCTGATTTTGCATCAATGATGATCGTATTCGGATCGATCAGTCCTTCCTTCAGTAGCGGATAAATTGATAAAGTTGAACATGTCGGATAACATCCCGGGTTCGCAATAAGTCTTGCTTTTTTGATGTCCTCACGGTTGATCTCGCACAGGCCATAAACTGCCTCATCAATAAACTGCGGTGCTTTGTGCTCGATGCCATACCATTTTTCATATTTCTTTACATCTTTAATACGGAAATCTGCACTCAGATCGATGACCTTTGCTTTGGAAAGGATCTCTTCATTAACAAGTGATGCACAAAGTCCCTGCGGTGTTGCGGTAAAAATCACATCTACTTCATCAGCAAGTGCTGCCATATTGTCATCCATACATTTTGCATCGATCAGTTTAAAAAAGTTCTGATAAACATCTGCATATTTCTGATCAATGTAACTTCTTGATCCATACCATGCCACTTCTACTTCTTTATGTCCAAGGAGCAGTCTTGCCAGCTCATTTCCGGCGTATCCTGTTGCTCCGATAATTCCTGCTTTGATCATTTCTCATTCCTCCTAGAATAAAGATGTACCAATTATACATCCTAAATGCATAATATGCAATACGTAATTTTCATGGATTTTGCATTCTTTTTTCTTAATTTTGTGTGTTTTTATAGGTTATTTCCTATTTAATGCTGCATTTTTATGCAAAAATTTCTTTTATTTTTTTGCATATTGGTATTGCATATTTATAAAAATTGTTGTATATTATCTCTTGTCGAAACACGACAGGACATGAAGATTCAACACTTTATCAAATCAGCGTATGAATCTTTACTTTTTATAATAACAAACATTCGCGCATCTGCCAATAGGCAGAGAATCATTTTCACAACTGTTTACAGAGAATATCCCGCGAGGTGTTTTGTCATGAATATGACAAAATCCCGAGACATACGGGGCAAAATCCCATCACCGAAGGTGATTTGGAATGGATTTTGACCAAATATACTGTGAACGAAGTGAACAGTATTATTTTCAGGAGGAATATATTATGAAAGAAAAAGTTGTACTTGCATATTCAGGTGGTCTTGATACCACAGCACTGATCCCGTGGCTGAAAGAAACTTTTGATTATGAAGTTATCTGCTGCTGTGTAAACTGCGGACAGGGTAACGAACTGGATGGTCTGGACGAAAGAGCAAAACTTTCCGGAGCTTCCAAATTATATATCGAAGACATTGTTGATGATTTCTGCGACAACTACGTAATGCCTTGCGTACAGGCAGGCGCTGTATACGAGCACAAATATCTTCTCGGAACTTCTATGGCACGTCCTGCAATCGCAAAAAAACTTGTTGAGATCGCACGTAAAGAAAATGCCGTTGCAATCTGCCACGGTGCTACCGGTAAAGGTAATGACCAGATCCGTTTCGAGCTCGGAATCAAAGCACTTGCTCCGGACATCAAGATCATTGCTCCATGGAGAATGACAGATGTATGGACCATGCAGTCCCGTGAAGATGAGATTGCCTTCTGCCAGGCTCACGGAATCAACCTTCCGTTTGACGCAAGCCACAGCTACAGCCGTGACCGTAACTTATGGCATATCAGCCATGAGGGTCTGGAACTCGAAGATCCTTCTCAGGCTCCAAACTATGATGACATGCTTGTATTAAGTGTTACTCCTGAAAAAGCACCAGATAAAGAAACTGAGATCACAATGACTTTCGAAGCAGGTGTGCCAAAAACACTGAATGGCAAGGCAATGAAAGTTTCTGAGATCATCACAGAGCTGAACCGTCTCGGCGGTGAAAACGGTATCGGTATCATCGACATCGTAGAAAACCGTGTTGTTGGTATGAAATCCCGTGGTGTATACGAAACTCCTGGCGGAACAATCCTGATGGCTGCTCACGAACAGCTTGAAGAACTGTGCCTTGACCGTGATACCATGGAAGCCAAAAAGAAACTCGGCAGCCAGTTTGCTCAGGTCGTATATGAAGGAAAATGGTTCACACCACTTTGCGATGCAATCAAAGCATTCGTAAAATCCACTCAGGAATATGTTACCGGTGAAGTCAAGCTCAAACTTTACAAAGGAAACATCATTAAGGCAGGAACCACTTCTCCATACAGCCTGTACAATGAATCTCTTGCATCCTTCACTACAGGTGATATGTATGACCACCACGATGCAGACGGATTTATCACACTGTTTGGTCTTCCGCTGAAAGTTCGTGCCATGAAATTACTCGAAGTAGAAAAAAATAAAAACAACAAATAATCATTGATCTTACAAACCGGCAGGCGGTCTATCGTCTGTCGGTTTTTTATATCCGCTCCGAAATTCTGCTTTTAAATTTTTGTATAAAATTTTGTGTAAAATTTTTGTGCAATATTATCCTATATATTCTTGAATTTGTATTTGACAGAAAACATCCTCTATTTTATAATAATTTTATAAACAACATCACGAAACTTATATAGGTCCATAATTGGTTGGACGTTTCTACCAACTACCGTAATAGTTGTCTATAAGTTCTTTACGGAACTTGTCGGGCATAAATATTCGGTATTTTTTTTGTCCGGAAAGCTACGTTTATCAAAAAGGAGGTAGATTATATGACACAGAATCCAACCACTTTTGCACTGAAAGGCGCCGTCTGTTTCAGCACAGATTCCCGGCATCTGACCTGTCTTGAAGACGCTTATCTGGTCTGTCAGGATGGCCGGAGCGTCGGTGTTTTCCCGAAGCTTCCGGAGCATTTTTCCGGAATTCCGGTACGCAATGTCAGTCCATGTCTGATCATCCCCGGAATGACTGATCTTCATCTGCACGCCCCGCAGTATGCATTCCACGGCATGTATATGGATCTGGAACTGCTTGACTGGCTGAACACCGTCACATTCCCGGAAGAATCCAGATATTCGGATCCGGACTACGCTGCAAAAGCCTATACTATTTTTGCCGATGACATAAAAAAAAGCGCCACTACCCGCGCTTCTGTCTTTGGCACTTTACATGTAGAGGCATCTGAGCTTCTGATGGACCTTATGGAGAAAACCGGTCTCAGGACTTTCATCGGCAAAGTAAATATGGACCGAAACGGTTCTGCCACTCTTCAGGAAAAAAGTGCTGTTGTTTCTGTTCGGGATACTGTCCGCTGGTTAACTGATACTGCAGGAAAATATGAGAATGTCAAACCGATTCTCACCCCACGTTTTACTCCTTCCTGCACAGATGAACTCATGACCGGTCTGGCAGAGATCCAGAGAACTTACTGTCTTCCGGTACAGTCTCATCTTTCCGAAAACCGAAGCGAGATCGCATGGGTAAAAGAATTATGTCCGGGTACTTCATTTTACGGGGAAGCTTATGACCAATTTGGTCTTTTTGGCGGTGAAAACTGTCCAACCATCATGGCACACTGTGTCTACAGTTCTGACGCAGAAATCTCCCTCATGAAGAAACGCAACGTATTTATTGCCCACTGTCCGCAGTCTAACACGAATCTTTCATCCGGAATTGCACCGGCACGACGTTATCTCGATGAAGGACTTCACATCGGACTCGGCACCGACATCGCAGGCGGTCATTCACTTTCCATGCTCCGCGCAGTCGCAGATGCCATTCAGGTATCAAAACTCCGCTGGAGACTTGTGGATGACACTCTCAAACCGCTTTCTCTCGAAGAAGCCTTTTATATGGCCACAATGGGCGGCGGTGCATTTTTCGGAAAAGTCGGCTCATTCCTGGAAGGCTACGAGTTTGATGCACTGATTCTGGATGACAGCAGTCTCCGCCATCCTCAGCAGCTCTCTGCACGAGAACGGCTGGAGCGACTGATCTATCTTTCAGACGATCACTGCATCACCGGAAAGTATGTTTCCGGAAACAAAATCTTTTAGTGCACGATCTGCACAATACGAAGGGGGTACTTTTATGAATCTTGACAAAATCTTTCACCTGAAGGAAAACCACACCGACGTCAAAACAGAAGTGATGGCAGGAATCACAACCTTTATGACTATGGCCTACATTCTGGCAGTCAATCCGAATATCCTGTCTGCTTCCGGCATGGACCGCGGTGCTGTCTTTACCGCAACCGCACTGTCCGCATTTATTGCAACCTGCCTGATGGCTCTTTTATCCAACTACCCGTTCGTTCTGGCTCCCGGCATGGGTCTGAACGCATACTTCACCTACACAGTAGTCCTTGGTATGGGATATACATGGCAGCAGGCACTGGCAGCAGTATTTGCAGAAGGTATCATTTTTATTTTACTTTCTCTTACAAATGTACGTGAAGCAATCTTCAACTCCATCCCGATGAACCTGAAACATGCGGTATCCGTAGGTATTGGTCTCTTTATCGCATTTATTGGACTGCAGAATGCAAAAATTGTTGTCGGAAATGATTCTACACTTGTCAGCATCTTTTCCTTCAAATCTTCCGTTGCAGAAGGAACATTTTCTTCTCAGGGAATCACAGTACTGCTTGCACTGATCGGTGTCCTTGTTACTGCGATCCTTCTTGCAAAAAATGTCAAAGGCGGTATCCTCTGGGGAATCCTGATCACATGGATCCTTGGTATCATCTGTCAGCTGACACACCTTTATGTGCCAAATGCAGATCTTGGTTATTACAGCCTGCTTCCGGATTTTTCAAACGGAATCTCTGTGCCGAGCATGATGCCAACTTTTATGAAGATGGATTTCTCAATCGTATTTTCTCTGGATTTCGTTGTCATCATGTTTGCATTCCTGTTTGTTGACATGTTCGATACACTCGGAACCCTGATCGGTGTTGCATCCAAAGCCGACATGCTCGATAAAGACGGTAAGCTTCCGAAGATCAAAGGCGCGCTCCTTTCTGACGCTGTCGGAACAAGTGTAGGTGCTGTATGCGGTACTTCCACCGTTACCACCTTTGTAGAAAGTGCCTCCGGTGTTGCAGAAGGCGGACGTACCGGTCTTACTTCTCTGGTAGCCGGCGTACTGTTTGCGCTTTCTCTTCTGCTTTCCCCGATCTTCCTGGCAATTCCTTCCTTTGCCACTGCACCGGCTCTGATCGTAGTTGGTTATCTGATGCTGACATCTGTTACAAAGATCGATTTCAACGACATGACCGAAGCAATCCCGTGTTTCATCGCAATCATCGCCATGCCGTTTATGTACAGCATTTCCGAAGGTATCTCCATGGGAGTTATCTCCTACGTTGTCATTAACGTGATCACAGGAAAAGCAAAAGAAAAGAAGATCAGTCTTCTGATGTACATTCTTGCCGTATTATTTATACTGAAATACATCTTCATCTGATCTTTATTATTTATGATTTTATAATAATTCATGCGGGTCCTGCTCATACAGGGCCTGCATTTTTTATTTTCATTCTTTAACATTGTATAGTTATGCTATATAATACATGGATACAGACTTGAGAGAAACTATGAGGAGAACTACTATTATGAAAAAAGAGAATTCAATCCCGGTCAGAAATTCGCTTCTGCTTCTTTTGACCGCTACCATATGGGGTGTCGCCTTTGTCGCCCAGAGTGTCAGCATGGACTACATCGGCGGATTTACATTTAATGCCGTTCGAAATCTTATCGGTGCACTTGCCCTGCTCCCGGTCATTAAAGTACTTGACAAAACACGTTCCGAAGCAGAAAAAAAGAGGGAATCTTCCGCATCCGGACGCAAAACACTGCTTATCGGAGGCATCTGCTGTGGTATCATGCTCTGTCTTGCAAGT
>ERZ507062.348-NODE-348-length-19913-cov-9.34807_pt1 | contig 19913 bp, 20 predicted proteins | sample MGYA00513786_ERZ507062 | MGnify/ENA metagenome assembly ERZ507062 | reverse complement strand
AAAAATGCCCCCTTTCGTTAGACTTTTTAATTGGTATATTTCTATTATACCATATTGTCTAACAAAAGGGGAGCATTTCATATGTGCGTACTGTAGCAGACCCTTTTTGTTTGACTCCTTAAGAGGTAGTGGTTATGCGTTTTGGTCTTTCAAATATCTGATTGATAAAAAGAAGAAATGGGTCAAATACCCGATTAAACAGCCACATATAAATTGAGCCAAATACATTTGTAAAAATACGAAGTAAAACTGCATAAGCAAGACCAAAAGTTGGTACAGCCACTGTAATTGCGCTGAATGCATTAAATGCAGATTGCCATACATAGCTGGCAGAGAATCCGGTTCCGATTCCTCCAATAATTCCAAGGCAAGGACGAATTTCTTCCGGCAAAATCAAATATGAAATAAAAAAGATTGCACTGCCTAATATATTGCCTAAAACACGATGCTTTGTGCGATATTCGACATCTTTACGAAATGGTATCAGAACGGACATTGCGGCAATACCAATCCAGTATACTCTCGGAACATTGAGAAGTGCAGCGATTAACATTGCACTGGAAATGCCCACAGAAAGACAGATTTGCCATCTGGTACGGGAAGAAGAAAGATGAATCTCTTTAAATAAGTCCATGAAGCTGCGTTTATATTCCACCTTGCGATGCTTAAAATATAGAATAGAGGCGGTCAAAACAGCTCCGATCAAAAGACTGATCAAACGCATCTGGTATGCTTTTCCGCTTACATCATAACCAAACAGGAGAAGATAGGAAAGCACAAAAGTAGAATGGTTGAACATCGTAATGTTATGACATCCTATCAGTGCCAGAGCGAAAATGCAGATGAGATTGATGCAGAATGACAGTCCGGTGGGAGCGAGATTAGACAGCTTCGGACCAAATGCAAGAATACCATAGATGAAAAGAATTCCAAGTGTGCCCTGAGAATTCTGGATTCCAAGGTCGGAATATCGAAATGATAACACGCAAAGCAGTACAACTACACCGGCAATGCTGTTTTCATTGCCAAAAAGTACAGAAAATAATGTGACAAAGGAAACACAAAAAGCAACAACCAGTGCAATTTTGAATAGATAAACAGCAATATGCTTACATTTATCTTTTGGATTCTTAAAACTTGCAATATACGATTTTGAACCTGCCTGGTTGAGTTGAAGTTCCTGATAAAAATTCATAAGTTACCTCCCATTTTTCATCATTAGATCATTAGCTTCTTTAATGTATTTTATTAAGGCTTCGAATTTTTCGTCTCCGAGGATTTTTCGAAGCCGATAAATAGGCTCCAGACAATACTGGTATGTCTTTTCCAGCTCCATTGTTCCTTTGGCAGTACAAAGGAGCGTATAACTTCGTTTATCATTTGAATTATATTTCTTTTGTAAAAGTTCTTTACGTTCAAGATGTTCGATTAACCGGCTCACTCCAGATTTGCTTAAGCCTGTCAGTACCGTTAATTCAAGGGGTGTCAGTTCTGCGTCTGATAATACAATACGGGAGAGAAGATCCAGTTCCTGCGCAGATGTAATGCCGCCTTTTTGGGCACGCTTTATTTGAAGACTCGTAAAAAGCCGAATTTCCTGTGCTTTTTTCATCATTTCTATCCAGCTCATGTCTTTCATACCTCATGCCTCCTTTTTACCAGAAAATATAGTTCACAATGTAAACTATCCAGCAGTATACACCTATCAGATAAATTTGTCAAGCTTTTGAGATATATTTCTGAAGATTAAATAATTTTTTCTCTTTGGAGAGGAATCTTTCGTGCGATGTGATGAAAAGCGGAATATGCTTTGACTGGGTTGATTTTTTGCTTGGCACCTGAACAACGGTGCTGCCGTATTTTTTAAGAAAAACATCTTGAAAAAATGTGCGAAATTGTTTATAATATACTTATAACAAATTTCACAGTTTATCGGTGCATCATTCGCTCAAATGCACCCAGTAATCTACAAATGCAACCGCTTGGGTGCATTTTCGTGTATGCGTTAAATTGTATCACTTTCGGTACGGCAATAGATCCTGCGGCAGGCAGCGGAAACTTCCTGACAGAAACCTACATTTCTCTCCGTCGTTTGGAAAATGATGCACTATACGAGGAGCACCGTGGTCAAATGATGCTGGGCGGCGAGGGCGAATATAATCCGATTCAGGTTTCCATCGGACAGTTTTACGGCATCGAGATCAATGATTTTGCAGTGACGGTTGCAAAAACCGCCCTGTGGATCGCAGAAAGCCAGATGATGCAGGAAACGGAAAAGCTAATGCAGATCAATCTGAATTTCCTGCCGCTGAAATCCTATGCAAATATCGTGGAGGGCAATGCTCTGCGAATTGACTGGGAAAGCGTTGTACCGAAAGAAAAGCTGAATTATATCATGGGAAATCCGCCGTTTGTGGGAACAAAATACCAATCTTTATCTCAAAAGGAAGACATACTTAAAATATCTCCAATTTTAAAAAATCTCGACTATGTAACTGGTTGGTACAAGAAAGCAGTGGATATAATTAAAGATACTAGAATAGAATGTGCATTTGTTTCAACAAATTCAATCACACAAGGAGAGCAAGTTGCTCCTCTTTGGAAATTGCTTGATACTAATATAAATTTTGCGTATAGAACATTTAATTGGGATAGTGAAGCAAATTTAAAAGCACATGTTCACTGTGTTATAATTGGATTTGCCAACTTTCCTAGAAAAGAAAAAAAGATATATGATAATGGTACTTTAATAAAAGCTAAGAATATTAACGGCTATTTGATAGATGCACCGAATGTCTTTATAGAGTCGAGAAAAACTCCTATTTGTACAAATGTTCAAAAGATGATTAAAGGCAGTCAGCCCACAGATGGCGGTAACTTACTTTTAAGTGAATTGGAAAAAAATGAGTTAATAAGTAAAAATCCTCTTATTAAGAAATTTATAAAGCGATATATGGGTGCAAATGATTTAATTAATAACGTTATTCGATATTGTTTGTGGTTGGTTAATGCCTCACCTAGAGAATTAAGAAATATGCCTGAAATTTTAAAAAGGCTTGAAAAAGTTAAAGAAAACAGACTGAGTAGCAAAAAGGCTGCTACAAGGAAGTGGGCTGACAGACCATTTCTTTTTACAGAGAATAGACAACCTGATTCTGATTATTTAATACTGCCTGTTGTGTCTTCGGAAAGAAGAAAATATATCCCCGTATGCTATGTTACTAAAGATGTTATCGCCAATGCCAATGCTCAAATGATTCCTAATGCTAATCTATATACATTTGGTGTCATAAATTCTAATGTTCACAACGCTTGGATGAGAGTTGTTTGTGGAAGAATGAAAAGCGATTATGCTTACTCAGCTACTATTGTCTACAACAACTTCCCCTGGTGCAACCCAACACCCGAACAAAAAGCAAAAATCGAGAAAACCGCTCAGGCAATCCTGGACGCAAGAGCACTTTACCCCGACTGCTCCCTTGCCGATCTCTACGATGAAACCACCATGCCGCCGGAACTCCGCAAGGCACATCAGGCAAACGATTTCGCCGTGATGGCTGCCTACGGCTTTGACCGGAAAATCACAGAGAGCGAGTGCGTGGCGGAGTTGATGAAACGGTATCAGGAGTTGGTGGAGAAAGCTTGATCTGTGCACGCATCAGCACTGACGTGCAGTCCGATTGCATCGAGCAATGTCCCTGTTCCTCATCTAAGATTCGTCACAGAGCCACTCTCTAACGAGAGAAATCAAAACTAAAATCTCATCCATATATATTTAAATCATATAAATATTATCTAATATATATAATATAATATATATAGTCATGAGATTATCGAAAAAACAACTTCAATTTCTCCGGAGAAAGCAAAGAAGTCTTCCTCCGTATCAACCCCAAAAATCAAATATATATTATAATTCCGGTAAGGTAAATTCTTTCAGCCTTACCGGAATTTTTGTTTTTGGAGGAACTTGAAATGGAAGAAGTAAGAATTTGCGACTACTGCGGAAGAGTGCTTGCCGAGGAAGAGGGCACACCAGTAGACGATGAGCTGCTCTGCGATGACTGTGTTGAGGAACACTGTGTCACCTGTGACCACTGCGGTGAAACCATCTGGGAACAGAACAGCGTTTCCGATGAAGACACTTGCCTTTGTCAGGACTGCTTCGATGCCTACTACTACCGCTGCGAATCCTGCGGACAGATCGTTCCGGAAAGCCTCGTCTGCTGGCACAGCGACCTGCCCTACTGTGAAAGATGCTTTGACGAGTTTGAAGACGAGATCGAAGAGTACGGTTACAAGCCCACACCCATTTTCTACGGTCAGGGAAAACGATACTTCGGCGTAGAACTGGAAGTGGATGACGGCGGCAAAGATAACGACAACGCTGCAACTCTCAAAAGTATCGCCAATGTGCATGAGGAAAATATCTACATCAAATCAGACGGCAGCTTGGAAGACGGTTTTGAGATCGTTTCCCACCCCATGACCTTAGAGTACCACACAGAGAAAATGAACTGGAAGGAACTCCTTCGGGAGGCAGTTTCCATGGGCTATCGTTCCCATCAGACATCGACTTGCGGTCTGCACGTTCACGTCAATCGAAATGCTTTTGGCGACAATCAGGCAGAACAGGAAGATGTTATCAGCCGGATCCTGTTCTTTGTAGAAAAGCATTGGAATGAACTCTTTACGTTCAGCCGCAGAAGCAGCTACAACATGAGCCGTTGGAGTGCAAGATTCGGCTTTGAAAAGACCGGCAAGCAAATCTTGGAGAAAGCCAAAAGCGGCTGCAACGGCAGATATGTTGCAGTCAATCTCAATAACTACCACACCATTGAGTTTCGATTGTTCCGGGGCACACTCAAATACAGCACCTTCATCGCCACATTGCAGATGGTCAACCACATCTGTGATGCGGCGATTTCTTTGTCTGAGGAAGGGATCGATGCCATGAGCTGGTCGGAATTTGTAAGCTCCATTCGGGAACCGGAACTGATCCAGTATCTGAAAGAGAGAAGACTGTACGTCAATGAAATGGTAACAGAAAGCGAGGAGATGTAACATGTGTGCAGTGTTTGGATTTTTAGACTACAAGGAAAAAGTGAGCAATGCTGTTTTGAAAAAGCTGATACACTACCTCTCTGTCGCTGCGGAAGTCCGTGGCACAGACGCAACAGGCATCGCCTACGTCCGGGGCAGCAGCATCGTCACCTACAAAAAGCCGAAACCGGCACACAAGGTCAAGCTGTTCTTTCCCAGAGATACGAGGGCAGTCATCGGGCACACCCGGTTCACGACCCAGGGCAGCGAGAAGCGGAACTGCAACAACCACCCGTTCGAGGGACACTGTGGCACGGAGACGTTCGCCCTCGCCCACAACGGCGTGCTGTACAACGACAGGGAGCATCGCCGGGAACAGCATCTCCCGCCGACCTCGATCGAAACCGACACCTACGTCGCTGTGCAGCTTCTGGAACAGGGGCAGCAGCTGGACACGGAAAACATCAAACGCATGGCAGAGCTTGTGGAGGGCAGTTTTGTCTTTACGATTTTGAGAAACGACAATACATTGTTTCTGGTGAAGGGCAATAACCCTTTGACGATTTATCATTTTCCTGCACTGGGATTGTACGTTTACGCCAGCACAAAGAGCATTTTGGATAATGCTTTGAAAAAGGTAAAGCTGAATGACAAGCACTGTGAAGTGGATATTTCAGAAGGTGAAATTTTGGAGATCAATTCTGCCGGAAACCTTAGCAGAAGTACCTTTACCATGCAGGACTACATCCACACTATGTTCAACCCATACAATTGGAATCAACTGGACTATGCAAAATGGTGGATGGAAGATGAGCGGGAAGAACTGCTGCTGGAATACTGCGGCACGTTTGGCGTTTCGGAGGAAGAAGTAGAATTGTTGCTGGAAGTCGGTTATGATCCGGACGAGATCGAAGAACTGCTCATGGATACAGCGGCAATGGAAGAGGCACTGATCGAGGCAAAAGCACTGTTACAGTGTGAAGCATAAATCAAAACGAAAAATTGGAGGAATTTGACATGAAGGAATTTATCGCAGGACTGGTACTGACACTGGTGATCGGCGGCATCGGGATCGCCATCGAAATGCAGGAACGGGAGGAGGTGAAGTATATCAATGCCGATTGCAATTGAAATGTTTCTGGCGGGTGTTGCCTGCGGCGTAGAACTGCTGGCACTGGTCAAGAAGAGTAAGTGAGGAAAACATTGTTCGTGGGAGGCTTGGCATGACGCTGAGCCTCTTTTTTTGAAACAAAATTGGAGGGAGAAATTTGATGTTGGAAGAAACCACAATCATCAAGAGCAAAGCAATCTTTTCAGACGACAAAGAACATCGCTTGCTTCTGCGGAAGGAATGGGACAGCGAGAAACCAACCGCAATGGTCATCATGATCAACCCCAACACGGCAGATACCGTCAACTTTGATATGACCACGATGCTGGTTCTCAATAACGTCAGCAGGCTCGGTTTTGGCAGCGTCAATATCGTGAACCTGTACAGCAGAATCATGGAAAAGCTCAATCTTCGTTTCAACGGCGATGATGAACTGATTGCTGATGAAGCAGATGATGTGATTGAACAGTACGCAGCAATGAGCGATGCCATTATCATCGCCTGGGGCACGATCGGAAAGAATACTTTGCGTGTCAGAGAACGGCAGAAATACCTGCTGGAATTGATAAAGCAGCATGCCAGCAAGATGTACCAGATTGGAAAAAATGCCTGCCACCCACTCACGCCGGCAGTTAGAAGAGAATGGGTGTTAGAACCTTATGAAATGGAGGAAACTGAATGATAAAAGTAACCAGCTTGCAGGAAATGAGTTGTATTACAAACGATGATTTAAGGATGCACATTCAAGAAAAAGCAGAAGCAATGATGCAGGAGTATCAAGTAGATAATCTGGATGACATTGGCTGTTTTGTCATCCTTGAAAAAGAGGAATTTGCTTGTGTTCCGATGAACGAACTAGAGTTTGTGGAAGTGTTGGAAATCGGAGAAGAAAGCTATCTGCATGGTGTCAGAATCATTGATGACAGCTATGGTGAGGACATCTATCTGCCTGTTGAGGTGGTAAGATGCTGAGTATACCAAAGGTTGCACAATACGCCCGGTTTTCCAGTGACAATCAACGAAGTGAATCCATTGATGCACAGATACGAGCCATGAATCAGTTCTGCAAGCAAAATCACTGGCAGGTGGTTTCCACCTATACCGATGAGGCGAGATCAGCGACAACAGATAACCGACCGCAGTTTCAGCAGATGATCGCTGACAGCGGCAAGGGATTGTTTGACATCGTGCTGGTGCATAAGCTGGATCGTTTTTCAAGAGATCGTTACGACAGTGCTATCTACAAAAAGAAGCTAAAGAAGAACCATGTCAAGCTTTGCAGTGTGCTGGAACGCATGGACGATTCCCCGGAGAGCATTATGATGGAAGCAGTCCTGGAGGGCATGTCGGAATACTACAGCAAAAATCTGGCACGGGAAGTCATGAAAGGCATGAACGAGACTGCTTTGCAGTGCAAACACACCGGCGGCTGTCCCCCGCTGGGATACGATCTGGATGAAAACCGGCACTTGATCGTCAATGAACAGGAAGCACAAGCAGTAAAAATCATCTTTCAAATGTTTGCAGACGGTCACGGATACACCACTATCATTGATTACTTGAATGCCCATGGATACAAGACAAAACGAGGCAAAATGTTCGGGAAAAACAGTTTGTACGAAATACTCAGCAATGAGAAATATACCGGCGTTTTTGTGTTCAATAAAGCAGCGGCAAGAGCAGACGGGAAACGAAATAACCACGCTCAAAAGGAAAGCTACATCCGCATTGAGGGCGGCTGCCCTGCGATCATCGGGAAAAAGCTGTTTGCACAGGTGCAGCGGATCAAGGCGAAGAATAAACGAAACACAGGACGCTATCACAGCAAGGAATTTTACCTGCTGACTGGAAAACTGGTCTGTGATGTCTGCGGAAAGCGGATGATCGGAAATCTTCGATTTTCGGGAAGAAGTAAAACACGGCTTGCTACCTACAGATGCAATACGCATCGTGCAATGTGCAACAACAAGGAGCTGAATAAGGACTATCTGGATGCCTACATTGCTGTGCTGATCGGTGAAAGGCTGAAGCCGAAAAATTTGAGAAAAGCCGTTTCTAAGGTGAATCAGCAGGTGCAGAAATTCAATCATGATTTCGATGCCAACCATGAAGCGATTTCTGCACAATACAATGAAGTGCAGGACAGCCTCGCCAATATCACCAAGGCGATCGAAAAGGGCATCTTTACAGATGACTTGCTCCAGCGAGCAGAGCAGCTGGAGAACGAGAAAGCGAAACTGGAAACCAGACTGCATGATCTAAAGCTGCTGGAGCCACTTCAATATGAAGATGTGGCATACCTGTATACGCAATGGCGGGAATTGAAACGAAATACCGAAGAGTTCCGCACATTCATTCAGCAGTTTGTGAAAGCAATTCATGTGCGACCCTATGATTTTGGCATTGTTTTGGATATGGGATTTGGTGTAGTGGAGTTGACAGAAACCATTCCCATGCGGCGAGGCGAACTGTACGAGATGTTTGATTCCAAGGTAAAGGAGCAAAGAATATGTTTGAAAAATCAAAAGGCAGATACCTGACACGAGGCGTGGATGCAGAAATCCCGATCGAGCTTCAGGTGCTGATGTGGCAGGCTGTCGATCAGATGCCCGAACCGAAAGACTACCTGCAGGTGTTTCGGCTCAGCGAGGAGAACGGTTTGCAGATCGTGCATCATACCTCAGAGCAGCCACAGTTTGAGATGACGTACATTGTGGAGGCGAAAAAGCCGGTTACAGCAAAAGTGTATATCATCGATGATGGAGAGCACTGCACCATGCTGTTGGCGGAAGAGTACTAACGAACCAATACAAGCGAGCCAATACGAGTAATCCAACAAAAAAATCCAAGCCATACGCATGACTTGGATTTTTTTTACTGCCCGACGAACCGCAGCACAAGCGAAAAGCGAATCCGCTGAGGCGTGCGGTGCTGCACCGGGATAAAAGGATTACCCGCATTTTTTTACTGCAGTTCTTCCTCTGGTGAGAGAAATGGGAAAACGAGAAATTTCTGCTCCTTTACAAACGCTCTGCCCTCCGGTGTGTCCTTGACAAAGAAGAGAAGCGTATCACATAACGGATTGATGTTGTTGATGTGCTTATCGATCCTGCCGTTTTGATTCAGGTAAATCGCTTTGTTGTACTGCGGGATCACTGCTAAGATCACATCGGCATTTCTTTTTTTGATTTTTTGGCACAGTTTGCGGAGCATGTTGATTCTGCTCCAGGTCAGGGACTTCTGTTTTTCCTTGCTTTCGATCCTCGCCAGCGTGTCCAGTGCTTCCACCGCAGGAAGCTTTGCAATGCAGGTGATGACCGGACCGCCATACGTGGTCAGCGTATAGTGATTGGAGAGAAGCACGTCCATGTCCTCTTTCTCTGCATCGATCTCATAAGTTTCTATGATCCGGCTTGCCACAGCAGCAGTCAGCCGTTCTTTCTCCTGATACAATCCATACGCTGAAAGATGGTCGATCAGCATTTTCCGCATCCGGCTGTACTTGGGAAATGCTACATTGCGATACAGGATCGACTGGGAAGCATCGTGCTGAATGTCATCATAAATGGCATCCATTGTAAAGACAGAAAGGTCTTCCTTCCGGACAACCATATGTTCATAGAAATACACAGCCATCGCTTCCAGAACGTCTTCTTCCTCATACCTGGGTTTTGGTCCTCTTTTTTTGCCGCTCATACAGACTGCTCCTCTTCGATGGAATGGAAATGGGACTGCACTCGATTTTTCGATTCCTCATCTTTACATAATATCACAAGGGTGTCCACGTCAAAGGAGAGAAAGAGGATGTCCTGCGGAAACTTTTCCTTTAGCTTGCGGGAGAGATAGTAAAAGTGTGCGTTTTTCTTGTCGGTCGTGCTGCTGATCTTGCTTCGCAGCCGAACAAACAGCCAGGATGCGTTGGATACCCTGGAAAGTGTTGTCCCCTCTGCCAGAAGCTCCAGTGACATCTTGTCATACTTTCCGACAAAGGCGTACAAATACGGCTGGATCTTCTTTTTTCCGCTCTCAACGCCCAGCTCTTCCCGCATTTTGCGAATGAAGTGACGCTGTTCCGGGACTCTCTTTCCACGCTCTGTATACCATTTCTCAAAAAGCTGATACAACTGCGGAAAGGTTTCCGGAACATTTTTGCCGTCTCTGATCTGTACAGTGATCAAATCCGCACAGTCTTGAAAGATTTCCTCCCATGGATACTGATAATTCGACATTTTTTTCCCCTCATCTCAAGATTCTACGTTCTGCACAATAGAATAATGCTAATGCAACCAAAAATATATCAAGTTGCACAAATGAGCATTTTTGCTGTGATCTTTTACAAAATATATGCCCATTGAGATCAATCCCTCAAAAGCACGCTCTGAAAAATAGTAAAGTAATGATACAGCATTTTCCGATACTCATTATAGCAGATTCTTTCTAAAAAATCAAGCGTACTTTACGAGAGCATTTTGTCCATAGACATCCCTGGGAAGAATGCTGCTATCCAGAAATACAAAACAAAAAATAACGTATTTTCGACAAGAAAAAAGCAGATAATGAATTGAAAAAATAAAAAACGCACAACTGACTTTTGGAGCAGCTGGAAGCCATAGGGTTCCTAAGCCGAGAATCCGCTCTTTGATAAATAGAAAACTAAAAGCAACGAAAATACGTTATATATATGCATATATATCATTATTATATGTTATTTCGCATGGTATTGACATTTTTCGTGCGTATGCTATAATAACAATATCGAAAGCGGAAAGGCGCTTTTCGATATGATTTTTATTTATATCTTGCCTAGCAAGAAGAAGGGATGGTAGAACATGTCTACACTAAATTCATATCTAAAATCTATTGGAGCCGAGGTATATACTTCTGACCGAGAAAATGCCGGATGCCTAATTATCACAAATGCCATTGGAAGCAAAAGATGGCGGATGAGTAAGTCCCTGAAGGATGCACTCCAAAATCCGGAAGCTGTGGAACTGTATTTCACTAGTGAGGCACTGATTCTGATTCCAGTAGACAAAAATGCAAAAAACGGAATCACGCTTCGTTCCGGGGGCTACATTTACGACAGTGCTTTAACAGAGAGGCTCATCCAGATGAGTGGGACTGAAATTCCAGCTGGTAAATCTAGGAAGACTGGGACATTCACGACGAACCAACTGGAAGACGGCTCAATTTACGCAGAAGTAAAGTTCTCTTAAACGAAACGGAGGATGATTATGAAAATAACATTTGCAAATGAAGTGGAAAATATAAGGGACGGCAGCTATATTGCGATACTGAGGGACGCATTCGAGTTTGCTCCTGAAAATCTCTGCATGAAGTTTGCTATCTGTGGGGATCCTGAGAGTACCGTCTTTGTGAAATTTATCTCTGCGAAGGAGCTCGGCGGTCATCGCTGGAGATCGGTCTTCAAAGCACTCGATACGAATGATTCGGATGTGCTGATTGGACATACTTTTGAATTTTCTGTAAAAAACGAAAAAGTAAAAAGGCGTGGAGGTGGAGAGCACATCACTTTTTGTAATATAAAATCTGTGAGTCTAGTGAAATAAATCAACAACTTTCAGTTCTCGGGAGAGCGGCGTTCAGCATTGAATTGGTCCCGCTCTCCTTTTTTTCAGGAGGAATAACATCATGATCGAGTTTACCCCGATTCCCGTCGGGTTCGAGTTGGAGCGGTTCGGAAGTGCATCTATCGACCTTCATGAATGGATGCGTCTGCGAAAGTACGCACTGGAGTTTGTGGTCGGAAAAGGTGTAAATGCAACCAGCTTCACCGTGCTGCACACCGAAGCAGGATTTGCAGATCTCGCCAGCCATACACAGGTAAGATGGCTGGCAGACCACTTTGAGCTTCTCTGTGTTGCGGCGGATGAAAAACACAGGCACTTTCTGGACATACAATATGATGGCGTAATTCATCGGATCCCGTTTGAAGCACTTCTGCCAGACAAGATCTGTGCGACACTGTTTCGCATCGGCGTTGCGGTGGATCGTACTTTCGGAGCTTATGAAGCGATGAGCATGTACCTGCAGGCTGCTGTGGCAGCGTTACCGGTAGAGGATGCCAGACAGGTCCTGGGATGGAAGGACAGCGATACACTGCACTGGTGCGGTGCAGCTCACAGCCCGCCTGTGCTGCGGGCACATCTGGAGATGTCACCGGAGGATTACCTTGCAGAACTGAACCGTCTGATACTCCCTATGCCGTCACTGCAGTTTGTACTTTGTGCAGCAGCGGCATCCACACTGCTTGCCTACCTGACGATCACAGAAAAGCTGCCTGCGGATTGTTTTGGCGTGTCACTGGTGGGAACTTCCTCTACCGGAAAAACGACCGCCTTAAAGCTTGCAGCCTCTTTGTACAGTTCACCGGACGACGAAAACGTCTTTACAGCATTCTACGGAACGGCAAACGCTTTGCACAGCATGCTGGGAAAACATCACGGTGTGCCGATCGCCTATGACGAAAGCACGATTCACAATGCGATCAGTATCTCTAACTTCATCTATGCTTTTACACAAGGACAGGAAAAACTTCGGCTTGACAGCAATGCCCAGTTAAAATATCGGAACAGCTGGGCGTGTACTGCGTTGTTCAGCTCGGAGACTTACCTTGTGAATGCCGAACGAGACAACCTGGGAATCGTTGCTCGAGTGATCACACTGGATGGACTGACCTACACAGTAGATGGGGTACATTCGGAACAGATCAAGGCATTTACAGGCAAAAACTACGGATATATAGGTTCTCTGCTGGCAGAGCATCTTCTTGCATCGGACAGTGCGGAGATCTTACAGCAGTTTCAAGACGTGCGTGAAGAACTGCTGGAACTGTTTCCGGAAACATGCAGCCTTTCGGAACGGCTCGCTATGAACTACGCCATGATCATAACAACATCTGTGATGTTGAGTACACTGGGCATTCAGACCAATACGGAGATCCTGAAGCAGATGTGCGTGCTTCTGCATGGTGAGATCACTGAAGAGGCACATCCGGGCAAAAACCTGGTATGCCGTATCTTCAATTATATCTCCTGCAGCTACAAAATGCTGGAGGGTATCAAATGGACACTGGATCGGGAAAAGAAGCCGATAAAGGTGGAGATCTTGGAGTCCACCTTTGAACAGATTCTGGAACAGATCGGAGCCACCGATAAAAAAACCGCAGTTCGTGTTCTTCTGGATGAAGGATACTTGGTCACACCGGAGAAAAACCGCATTAAGGCAAAGATTAGTATCGATGGCGTTGTCAGCTATGGCTACCGGTTTTGCTATCCGAAGATCGATGAAGCCTTTGGTCCGGTGAATGATGCCGTTTACACCTACAAAAGGCAAAGCCTGGGACCGATGCAGATAATGGAGGAAAGAGAAGCTGCCTATGGAAGAGATTACCAGATTACAGATCAGCCGAAACCGATTGAGGGAAAGCTTTTTTTACTATGACGGCTGTGATACAGAAAAACAAAAAGCTTCTGAGGAAGAAGCTGCCGACGATCGCATGATCGATCTGGCGGCTGATGTTCTCGTTGCGATTCTGATGGAGGAGCGTGCATCATGAGATACTGGGTCGTACGACCGCCGCCGGAGTGCGGTTGGAGTGGCAAGAAAAAACAGAAGGGAAAGGGATTTTGCAATGAATACATCAAAAAAGACGCAGCTTGCACTCGTCTATATTCGCTATAGTTCACATGCCCAGGACAACGGCAATAGTCCGGCGGCACAGATGACGTGTGCGGAGAATTACACAGAAGCACATCAGATGACCATTGAACAGATCTATCACGATTACGCCAAGACTGGCAGAAACACCAATCGGGAAGGCTACCAGCAAATGAAGAATGATATCCTGTCCGGAAAAGTACAGGCAAAGATCGTTGTGGTAAGAGCACTGGACCGGCTCCACAGAAACACCGGGAATCAGATCGAAGACCTGAAATGGATGGAATCACATGGGATCCGGCTGATCGCTGTGAATGACAGCATTGATACGGCATCTGAGGACTACAGCAAGTTTGCCACGATCGTAAAGGCGGCAGCGGCAGAGGAAACATCAGACAACATTTCTAAAAATACCAGAGCGGCACTGCTGGAAAGTGCCAGACAGTGCCGCCATCTGGGCGGCGTTCCGCCCATCGGCTATACGGTCAATGAGGCTGGTCTCTATGAGATCGATCCTCTGACAGCACCGATCGTTCGTGACATCTATACCCTTTACAGCAGCGGCATGGGATACAGCTACATCAAAAAACATCTGAGAGAAAAGGGATACAAGACCACCGGCGGCAACGACTTTTCAGACACCGCCATCCACACCATCCTGACGAACCAGAAGTACAAGGGCACTTACACCTACGACCGCACAGCTGCCAAGGACAGCGACGGACACCGAAACTCCCACAAGATCAAGCCGGATCCCATAGAGATCCCGGACGGGATGCCGGCGATCATCGAGCCGGCACTCTTCGACAAAGTCCAGGAGAAGCTGGCACAGAACCGCCGGCGGACAGCCAGCCGAACCGGCAAGAACTACGCTTCACACGCTGTCCGAAGTGCGGCAAGCCGTTCTCCGGCAACGTCAACCACAGCAACGAGCACAAGTACCTGCAGTACCGAAGGAGCTGTGACTGCGGCATCCCCAGCGTGCGGGCAGACCAGCTGGCACCGTTTGTGTTTCACGCAGTGAAGAACTGCATCTTTCAGCCAGCCAACCAGCCAAAGATCATCGAGGCAGTCAACCAGAAGCTTTCTCTCCGAAAACTGATGCAGAGCGGAGAGACCAACACCATACAAAATCGGATCAACGGACTGGAAAAGGCAAACGCCAACCTGATGGCATACCTGGAACAGGGACGTGCAACAGAGACCATCCTGCGTTCCGTTGAGAAAAACGAACAGGAACTCCAGCAGCTGAAACAGCAGCTGGATGCTTTGGACAATCCGATCTCTGCGGTGAATGATGCAACATACCAGGAGATCGTTCAAAAGTTTACAAACTACATGTGTACTGAAAGATCGCCGGAGGCAGCTGCACTGAAAGAGGCTGTGCTCCGGGACATTCAGATCGGTAAAGAAACCATCACCGTGAACTTTCAGCACGGTGTTTTCATAGATGAAGAAACAAAAGCATACTTCAACGACAACAGAAAGGAATTGGCATCATGACATATCAATTTGAAAATCCCATTGCGTGTACCGAAGCACTGGTAACTGCAATTGAGAAATTGAACGACTTTGAACAATATACGCTGACAATTCTGGGAATTGACCAGAATGGCTGTTACACCAACAAGGGAACCGTGACGATCAACGAAGAAGAGCTGCAGCCGCTTCTGCAGGAGAAAGAACTTTCCTTCCCGAAAGGCATCATCGGGCAGAGAGTCAAGGTCATCTCTCATGAGAAGCTGCGGCAGGAACAGGCGAAAGCAGCACTTTTCCAGAAGATTGCAGAAGACGGCGAAGAAATCAACGTGGAATTTTGAAAGGGGCTATTTTTATGAAGCAGATTTTTGTACTTACTTATAACTACACCAACAAGAAGTTAGCACAGATGGCAATTGCTTGTGTCATCCGATGCAGAAGCACCCATGGAAAGCAGCTGCGTGTCCGGGACATCATTGAAATGAACCGTCCAGGGCTATACCAGCAGCTGTCTCGTGGAGATAAGTGCAGAGTGGGAAGAGCCGTCAGCAAGCTGTACAATCAGGGAATGCTGCCGCATCTGACCAGAGGAAAGAAGAAGGGTTCAACCAATACGTACTTCTGCTAAGTAGCAGAAAGAACATGTCACAATGAGAAAGCTCCGGATCGTCCTAAGTGGCGGGAAAATCCGGAGCTTTTTGTGTGTGAAAAAGTTGCTTTTTCCCCTCTGCTGTGGTATAATAAAGGTAAAGAAACTGAAAACACAGCAAGGAGGGAAATGCAATGGGTGTTTACTTGAATCCGGGAAATGTCGATTTCCAAGAGGTGCTGAATTCCAAGATCTATGTGGATAAGTCAGAATTGATTCAGTATACAAACAGCGTTTTACGGACTACACAAAAATATATCTGCGTCAGCCGTCCACGAAGATTCGGAAAGTCTATGGCAGCGAATATGCTGACGGCTTACTACAGCCGTGGCTGTGATTCCAGAGAAATGTTTCAAGGGTTGAAAATTGCAAAGCATACAGGATTTGAAGAGCATCTGAATCAATACAATGTGGTTCACTTGAATATGCAAAACTTTCTGAGTAAAACACAAACCATTGAACAGATGATTTCGCTGGTTACAAAAGCAGTAGGGCGTGATCTGCTGCGGGCATATCCGGATGTGGATTATTTGGATAAGACTATTTTAACATTTATGTTAGATGACATTTATGAGGACAGTCAGGTTCCATTTATCTTTATTATCGATGAATGGGACTGCATTTTCCGTTCTCGAAAAAACCAGCTGGAAGAACAGACAAAATACTTGGACTTTTTGAGAGATTTGTTAAAGGACAAGAGTTACATTGCCCTTGCCTACATGACGGGAATTTTACCCATCAAAAAATACGGAGAGCACTCTGCCATCAATGCTTTTTACGAATATTCTATGACGGATGCCTCTCCCATTGAAGAGTTTACCGGCTTTACAGAACAGGAAGTCCGCCGACTGTGTGAGCAGTACAAGATGCCGTTTACAGAGACAAAGAAGTGGTATGACGGTTACTGTGTAGACGGCGTTTCGATCTACAATCCCAAGTCTGTGGTAGAAGCTATGCTGCGTGGAAAATTCAGCAACTACTGGACAAAGACAGAAACCTACGAAGCACTGAAAGTGTACATTGACCTGAATCAGGACGGGCTGCGTGACAAGATCGTACAGATGATCGCAGGCGAGAAAGTCCCTGTGAATCCGGATAAGTTCCAGAATGACATGACCACATTCCACAGTGCAGACGATGTTCTTACGCTGCTGGTGCATCTGGGTTACCTGACCTATGATGAACAAAATCGTATGGTATGGATCCCGAACGGGGAAGTGCGGCAGGAGTTTATCAATTCCATTGAAGACGGCGGCTGGGAGCCAGTCGTACAGGCGATCCGTTCCTCGGAGCGACTGCTGCAAGCTACCCTTTCCGGCGATATGGAAACGGTTGCAGAACTGATTGAACAGGCACATCAGGCAAACGCATCGATCTTGAAATACAACGATGAAAACGCTCTGTCCTGCGTGATCTCTCTGGCATACTACTCTGCCCAGAAGAATTATACCCTGCATCGGGAAATGCCGGCTGGAAAAGGCTTCGCAGACATTGTGTTTGAGCCGAATCGAAACTGCGATTTGCCTGCACTGATCGTTGAGCTGAAGTGGGGGCATTCCGCAGAAGAGGCAGTGGAGCAGATCAAACAAAAGGACTATCTGGATTGCCTGAAAAATTACAGCGGTGAGGTTCTTTTGGTTGGCGTGAACTATGATAAAGAGAAGCGGCATACTTGCCGGATTGAACGGGTGAAGATATAAGGCAGTCACTTCAAAAACAGACACAGAACGAAACAACAGAGAAATTTCCTCCACTCCAACTTCCAAAAATTGAACGAAATCTCAAAAAATCCTCCTTTTTTCTTGACAAAGAATACCTGATCATGTTATAATAGATCTATCAAGAATATGTAATATATCCGAAAACAAAGGAGGCGTATTATGAAGAAACAATGGAAACGACTGGCTGCCCTTTCGTCGGCAGTAATCATGGCGGCGGGGACGCTGCTGTACTTCCCGACCGATACCCTGCAAAATATCTCATGGGGGATCACGGCGAGTGCGGAGGAAACAGGTGCAGGGACAGAATCGGGAACGCAGACATGGAAAGAAGACAACCTGACCTGGACACTGAGTGCCGACGGCACAACAATGACCATCAGCGGCTCAGGAGCGATGAAGAATTATATTACTGACGATAGCCCTGCAACCCAAAAGAAAGACAACGTAAAAAAAGTTGTGATTGAAGACGGCGTTACAAGCATCGGAGATTTTGCGTTTTTCTATTGCAGCAGTTTAACAAGCATCGAAATTCCGAGTGGTGTCACAAGCATCGGAAAGAATGCGTTTCAGTATTGCAGCAGTTTAACAAGCATTGAAATTCCGGAAAGCGTCATAAGCATCGGAAATAATACGTTTGAGCATTGCAGCAGCTTGACCAACATCACGATTCCAGGTAGTGTCACAAGCATCGGAATGAGTGCGTTTTCTGATTGCAGTAGTTTAGCAAGCATCACGATTCCGGAGAGTGTCACAAGCATCGGAAATTATGCATTTTACAATTGCACCGGCTTAACCAGCATCACCATTCCAAAAAGTGTCACCAGTATCGGAAATGGTATGTTTAAGTATTGCACTGGCTTAACCAGCATCACCATTCCAAAGAGTGTCACAAGCATCGGAAGCAATGTGTTTGGCGGCTGTACTGTTTTGACCGAGGTGCTTCTTGAAAACGGCTCTACGCTGACAAGCGGACAACTCGGCGTAGATGCAAGCAAAATCGCAGCCTACTGGAACGAAGACAACCTGACCTGGACACTGGACGCCGACGGCACACTGACCATCAGCGGCACAGGACCGATGAGGGATTACTTTCACGATAGCCCTGCAACCCAGAAGAAAGACAGCGTAGAAAGAGTTGTGATTGAAGATGGCGTTACAAGCATCGGAATATTTGCGTTTCAGTATTGCAGAAGATTGACAAACATCACGATTCCAGAAAGCGTCACAAGCATTGGAGATTCTGCGTTTCGGTATTGCAGCAGCTTGACAAGCATCACGATTCCAGAAAGTGTTACCAGCATTGGAAATGCTGCGTTTTCTGACACACCTTGGTTAACAAACAAACAGCAGGGAAACTCGCCTGTGATTGTAAATGGAATTTTGATCGATGGAACAGCTTGTTCAGGAGAAGTAACGATTCCGGAAGGTGTCACAAGCATCGGAGATTTTGCGTTTTCCGGTTGCAGCAGCATGACAAGCATCACCATTCCGGATAGTGTCAAAAGCATCGGAGATTCTGCGTTTGAGTGGTGCACCGGCTTAACCAGTATCGAAATTCCAGAAGGTGTCACAAGCATCGGAGAGTTTGTGTTTTTCAGTTGCCACAAGCTGACCGAGGTGTTTCTTGAAAACGGCTCTAAGCTGACGAGCGGAAACCTCGGCGTAGACGAAAGCATAATCGGAACCTACTGGAACGAAGGCGACCTGACCTGGACACTCACCGCCGACGGCACACTGACCATCAGCGGCACAGGGGCGATGAAGGATTACTCTTACGATAGCCCTGCATGCGACAATAGCAACATAAAAAAAGTTGTGATTGAAGATGGCGTTACAAGCATCGGAGATTCTGCGTTTTCCGATTGCAGAAGCTTGACAGACATCACGATTCCAGGTAGTGTCACAAGCATCGGAAATGGTGCGTTTTCCGGTTGCAGCAGCTTAACAGACATCACGATTCCAAGTAGTGTCACAAGCATCGGAGAATCTGCGTTTGAGAGTTGCACCGACTTAACTAGCATCACCATTCCAAAGAGTGTCACCAGTATCGGAAGCAATGTGTTTGACGGCTGTACTGATCTGACCGAGGTGCTTCTTGAAGGCGGCTCTACGCTGACAAGTGAAAATTTCGGTGAAGTTGCAAACAAAGTTGTAACCCGCTGGAACGAAGACAATCTGACCTGGACACTCACCGCCGACGGCACACTGACCATCAGCGGCACAGGGGCGA